>Ga0156040_101_pt1 | contig 2149 bp, 1 predicted proteins | sample RifCSPlowO2_02_FD_107693 | JGI IMG/M metagenome (GOLD analysis project Ga0156040, IMG submission 107693) | Candidatus Zambryskibacteria bacterium RIFCSPLOWO2_02_FULL_38_13 | reverse complement strand
CGCTGTTATTCTAGTATCAGACCAATCAAAGGCCCCACTACCCAAAATAACCCTGACAATATGAGCTCGGAGGACAATAAACAAAGAAGCTACGGGCAGAGACCAAAAAATAATATGCCGCAATCCAGAGCTCAGACATTCTCCAATTTCTGATATTTCTTTTTTTATATAATGCCCTGCCAAAGTCGGGAAAGCCGCCAGCGAATAACTGGCTCCTATAATAACCAGAGGCACTGACTGCAGGTTAAAAGAAAAACTATAAACAGCAATGGAGCCGGTTGGAAGTTTGGAAGCGATGGCCACAAAAAACAATCCTACCAATGAAGAAGCTGACAAAGAAATAGTCCTCGGCACCGAAAGTGTAAAAGTTTTTTTGACTTCACTTAAATCGACATTTTTAATGAACTTAGGACCGTTGCCAGATCGATAAGCCCAAATTACCTGGATTAACATATGCATAAAAGCACCGACTGTAACCCCGATGATAACCGCAGTAACTCCAAATTTGGAAGCTCCAAAAAAAGCGCCCAAAATAATCCCGAGATTATAAAGTAAAGGACTTAGAGAGTAGAGTAAAAATCTTTTTTCGTACTGGACGATACTACCAAAAAAATTAGAAAGCCCCAGAAAAAATGGCGATAAGAGAAGGATCCTGGAAAAAGTTACAACTTTTGCCATAGCTTCTACGCCCAAACTTTTAAAGAAGAGAGGCACTAAAAATGGCATGAGAATCCAAGCTAAGATTGAGCAGACAGAAATAAACAAAAAGAAAGAAGTAAATATGGAATTAACATATCTTTTCAAATCTCCTTCGGAACTGTGTCCCCATTTGCTAAAGAAAGGCACCAAGATTGAAGCAGAGACAAGAGAAGCGGCCGTAGCGAAAATAAGATCAGGTACTTCAAAGGAAGCGTAGTAAAGGTCTAGGGCGTGACCGGCGCCAAAGTGGTATGCTAGCAGTCGGTCTCTTACAAAAGCTAAAATCTGAGAGAAAATAGAAAATGAAGCCAACCAAAAAGCGGCCTCGTGTAAGCCACCGATTTTTCCAGTGATAGCTTTAATCGTCCTTCTGACCATTACCTACCAGAATACCACAATAATTTTCAATTTCTAAAGGATAGTTAACGGAATTTCACACTACCACTCACTCCGCCGCCAGTGCCTGGTCGAACCACCACCGTGCCCGCCCACCATTGGTCAGTGGGAGAAATCGTGAATGTGCCTGGATCGTCCGATGCCGCTGCCAATTCACGACTGGCGATTGCTCCTCGTCCCGCAGAGGATACATCGGGCGATATTACATTATTACTGGAATAGTTGGTAGGATAAGCCGATACCGTGCCGCCACCGGCACTGTCGTCAAACAGCATCGCGGCGATAAACAAGTTGTCGGCTGAACCCCAGGAGGAAGTGACAGAATCAGGGTCTGGGGTTGTATCGTCTCCGGTAGCCCCTGTGGACACTTCGGGCGGCGTAGTTCCATGCCACGACGCTGTAGAGATGCGAATGGCGATGGCGGTAAAGCGTTCCGTAATACTCTTGCTAACCGTGACCGCAGTTTCACCACCGCTGGCAATCAGGTAGGCAATTCCGATGTTGGCGTTAGAGGCGCCGTTGGCAGCATCTTTGATTTCCACCCAGGGACTCGGAAAAGTTCGTGTACCAGCGCCGTCCGAGAAGTGGAACGCGATAATGAGGTCGCCCGCCGCAATGCTGGCGGGAAGTGTGACGCTATCATCAAGGGCATTGCTAGCCCTGGAGGACGTCTGCGTACTAGCAATCTGCGGAAAGCCGCTGCTGCCCCCTTCTTGGGTCTGACCGTCTCCGCGGGTTTTAACAGAAGGGTTTGTCCCCTCTCCGCCACGGACTTTGACGTGGGGAATACCAGAAGAAGAAGGGACTGATTCAGTTTCTGCTGTTCCTATTATATAAAAAGTAGAAGTGGCGCTTTGGTTGTTGTATTCGGTAGCAACCCAGTCTTCGGAACGTACCGTACTGGAGATGCGAATTTCATCAAGCTTGCCGTTAAGAGGCACACCACCATCCTCGCTGGCAATTAGGAGCGACCCCGCGGATTCTGTGATGTTAGTGGCTGTCGACTGGGAGCTGTTCAAACTCCCATTGGCAAAAAGTTTAATTCGATTAGCGG
>Ga0156040_128_pt1 | contig 2918 bp, 4 predicted proteins | sample RifCSPlowO2_02_FD_107693 | JGI IMG/M metagenome (GOLD analysis project Ga0156040, IMG submission 107693) | Candidatus Zambryskibacteria bacterium RIFCSPLOWO2_02_FULL_38_13 | reverse complement strand
AGTACAGCGTCAAGCGGAGCCGCCACAATCTTAACGAAGTACGTATAACGCTGAGTCTTTCCGTCTCCGTCCACGTACGTACCCCACTGATGATTTGTCAGCCATGCTCCTGATCCTCGGTACGAGGAATACCCGAAGTGCCTGTCGAGCTTACCATCAGAATCACAGTCTTGGTTAGAAAGCCATGCATCGTTCCACTTCATCTGGAGGGAATCGCCCGTCGTCACGGGGACGGTTGGCCGCGTAAAATTGTCGTACAGGCCATTGAACATCATCGCCTGATAGTTGTATCCCCACTGGTCGTAGCCGACGGTGATGGAGTTGCTGGCGCTGTCGGTGATATTGCCACCTTGAATGGTGGCACAGTTGTTCGCTGCGAATGCAGCCGGGACACAAAAGAGGATGACGACCAAAATCGCCATGCAAAACCTGATTTTCATTTAAAGAACTCCTTCACTAAGCAATCCCCTTTGTCACTGAGGATGCTTGTGTAGTAGATAATAATACATATCTTTATTTTTTTGTCAACCAAACAAAAATCCTCCGTTTATGCGGAGGATTTTTGTTTGTTAGATTTTAATAAATCTATTTGAGCGCTAGTTTTACGAATTGCAACCTGTGTTTGAGTTGTTGTAGCCCGTTGCTCCCGCTTCTTGCCCGACTGCTCCATTGTGGTAGCCCGGCGTGCCGCCTACTTCGCCTAGAAAACCAAAATTACCATTCACATCGGCAAACGCCCCGTGGACTGCGCCACAAGCTGACGCTGAACCATCGCCCGACCCAACTGCAAACGCTACATTTGCCATACCACCAAACATAGTTGCGGTGATAGTTGCTCCAACTAATATTCTTTTTAACATATGATTTAGCGAAATCATGTCGCACGATACCGTCCTTTGGAGTGCGACTTCTTTCACTTTTAATTTAACTAATAATAAACTTAATAATTAGCACCAAAAATATTTTCCGACCTTTGTTATAATAAACACCTTATTCAAATAAAAATCAATAAAAAGATCGGTTTAAATCTTGTGAATATCCTGTATATAACAAAAACCCTCCTAAAGGCTATTAAAGGAGGGTTATGTTTTGTTAGATTTTAAAATAAATTTTTCTGAATTTTTTCAAACTCAAGGACTTCGGAATTTCTGATTAAAATAGTTCTTTTGGTGCTATAGGAGATTCCTTTATTTGGATTTACTTCAAAACCTAAATAAATGCAACTTACATTCCTTTTATTAACCTCTTCAATTGCTGGTTGAAGATCAGAATCAGAGCTGCAAAGTATTATCTCTTTAATCTTTTTATCGCAAGATAAACTGACCATATCTACTGCAATTTTTACATCAACACCTTTTTCTCTGAATACTAAGACTTTCTTTCCATTTTTCCCACTTTCTATTTGTCCTCGTACTCTACCTTTTAATATTACTTCAAATCCTTGTTTCTCAAGATGTGTTTTCAGCAGTCGCTGTTCTTCAATAAGCTGTTTTGATTTTTCTTTACTATCTTTATATTCTTTAATACGAGCAAAATAAAAAATTTTTCGGTTTATTTTGATTCCTTCAAGAACTTTATCAAATAAATCTTTAAAATTATATTCGTGCCAAATGGGTTTGTCTTTCTTGGATAGTGTAAAAACGTCCTTAACTTTACCCTTTAGATTTTCGCCATCAATAAATAGTATCGTCTCCATAATATGGTTTATACTAACATTAAATAACGCAAAACCCCAGCGGACCTTTCGGCTAGCTGGGGCGTTTATGTATCCAATATACTCGTCTATCCGTGAAAGTCAAGAAAAGTGTGTACAACCAAAAACCCTCCTAAAGGCTATTTAAAGAGGGTTTTTGTTTAACTTTTTAAACTGAAATATGAATTACCGAGTGACGCAGACTGCAGGAGTTCCAGGAATAGTTGTCTCGTTATCGGCTAATGGGGCATTCACAGTTACTCTCCCAGGATTATCAGCTCCCGCACAATCTTTCCCAACAACAACCTCATATAATGTATTTGTACCTAATGCCCATGCAGGATCAGTAGGTAGAGCAGAAATATAAGTTGGGACCAAACATCCTAACTCTCCAGCGTTTGTACCTTCTACTGTAGATATAGGTGTTAAGGATGTAGGAAGTACGCTACAATCATATGTCACTGGTGTAGAAGTTCCAATAGTGAACGACCCATCAAATCTACCTTTATTGTCTGCCATACGTTGACCGATAGCGTTTAATATAGAGTTGACACCAGCTTGACGTTGAGTATTGCGAGCTTGAGCAAATTGCTTTGCTGGGTTGATAGCTATGATGACGATAGCAGCCAAAATAGCGATAATACCTATAACGACCAATATTTCAATCAAAGTGAACCCGCCTTGCCTTGCGGAAGTCGAGGCAGGCCCTCTTGTTTTGCTTAGTTTTTTCATGTGATTTAGCGAAATCATGCCGTCCCAACGTCCATTAAGGGACGGCTTCTTCCTCTGTTTACTTATAATTTTTCTAATAATATCGGCTCTCAATATACAACTCACTTTTGTTTATGCAAGTTGACTTATTACAAAACTGTTGTTAAAAATTTGGCAATTCTTCCCAAGAAAGAATAGCAAGACTGGTTTTATCAATAGTTATTCTTAGATTTGTAACAGCATTTTGAAATGTTCCTTTTGTTTTGATGATGATGGGGTCTGAAGAGGGGTTAAATACCTCAATTGTGCATTTGTCTGTTCCCACATCTACATCTGGCGGACCACCCGAATAAGTAGGACTCGCAGCAAGTTTTAAAATTGCCGCATCTACACAAGCTTCAGCCAGTGAAGAACTCCTCTCTTTGTATTCAGAATTTAAAATATCTAAACGACTGGAAAATCCGGAGAAGCTTAAAGATGTTGTAACAAGAAGAAGTATCACCGAAAGGATAAT
>Ga0156040_110_pt1 | contig 5652 bp, 8 predicted proteins | sample RifCSPlowO2_02_FD_107693 | JGI IMG/M metagenome (GOLD analysis project Ga0156040, IMG submission 107693) | Candidatus Zambryskibacteria bacterium RIFCSPLOWO2_02_FULL_38_13 | reverse complement strand
AGCGATCCGCCTGGGTAGTACGAGCGCAAGCTTAAAACTCAAAGGAATAGACGGGGACTTGCACAAGCGGTGGATTATGCGGTTCAATTCGTCGACAAACGAAAAACCTTACCAAGGCTAGAAATCTAGCTGAATGCAAGCAGAAACGTTTGCAGTCTCACAAGGACAGCTAGACAGGTGATGCATGGCCGTCGTCAGTTCGTGATTTGAATTGTTCCCTTAAGTGGGGTAACGAACGCAACCCTTGTTGGTTGTTACAAGTGTCAACCGAGACCACCCAGCACTAAGATTGGAAAATGATTTCGTTTTCTTATTTTGGTGCTGGGAGGAAGCGAGGATGACGCCAGGTCAGCATGTCCCTCTGATGCCTTGGGCCACACGCATAATACAATCGCCGGTACAACGCGTTGCGACGGGGTAACCCTAAGCTAATCGTAATAAGCCGGCGCCAGTTCGGATTGGGGGCTGCAACTCGACCCCATGAAGTTGGAATCGCTAGTAATCGCGGGTCAGCTATACCGCGGTGAATACGTTCTCAAGTCTTGTACTCACCGCCCGTCAAGTCAGGGAAGTTGGGAGGACCCAAAGGCTCGCGCAAGCGGGACTAAGGTAAACTCAATGACAAAGACTAAGTCGTAACAAGGCACGGGTAGCGGAAGCTGCTCGTGGAATATTTCAAGGTGAAAAATCTCCCATAATGTTCACAAGACATTACGGGGGTGAATGAGTCGTTATTGTGTGTTCCAATTGGACACATAATGGTTTAACGGGTACCTAAAACCGTATGGCAATTTGGAAAGACAAATAAGTCGCCTCATCGGCGACCCACCGAAGAGGCGGGAACGGAACAAAACAAAGAATAGCTTACCCCGCGAAACTTTAGTGAAGTGGGGCTCAAAACAAAAAACTGCTTAAAAGCAGTTTTTTGTTAGTTGACATTTTGTGTTATCCTAGTATAATGCAAATGGGGGTAAATTATGGACAAATTAAAAAAGTTCTTTTTGGTATCAGGGCTTCTTTTTCTTTTCGTCTGTGCGGGAGACTGGGGAATTTCCTTGGGTGATAATGTGCCCTCCAAAATAGGCATGTCCAGTTTTCTCGCAACTCTTGTAGCTTTTTCACTCTATTTGATCACCTCTCTTATACAGAGATTAACAAGATGGGTGGATGATCTTTATGAATATTTTTTTGAAGTTCCATCTACACCACCGGACTTAAGAAGCCGCCGCTGAATATTCTTTGTCCTGCCCGGCACATCGCAAGCGAGTGCCGGGCAACTCTTTTATATATAAACAAGTGACCCACGAAGGAAATTTTTACCTTGTGCGCGCGCCAGGGATCGAACCTGGGACAACACGAGTATCAGTCGAGTGCTCTACCAACTGAGCTACGCGCGCATATTTAAAATATAGCAAAAATTAAGAGTTTTTCAAACCTTCCTCTATTTCTCAAAAAGTTATAACAGACATCTTTTTATGGCACTTTATTTTTAATCTGACCGTTTACAAAAGAGCTGATGTTTTCAATTGTGGTGTCTAAAATCCTTTTTACAGCTTCGTCAGTATTGAAAGCTATGTGGGGAGTAATGATAACTCTTGGATGATCTATGAGATAATGATTTGCCAAAACATTTTTTAACTCTTCCATATTTGGATGCGGATTAATTAAAAGCTTTTCCTCATCTATCATATCGCCCTCTTCTTCCAAGACATCAATGCCAGCGGCAGAAATGATTTCTTCTTTCAAAGCATTTACCAAAGCCGAAGTCTCAATCAGCCCGCCTCTTGCCGTATTTATAAGAACAGCTCCTTTTTTGGTATGCTTTATACTTTTTTCATTTATCATATGGCGGGTGCTATCAGAAAGGGAAGAGTGGATAGAAATAATGTCCGACTTGTTAAGCAATTCTTCAAATCCTACATATTCAAAACCAAGTTCACTATCCGAACCTTTTTTGGGAAAAGGGTCATAAGCAAGTACATTCATATCAAAGCCTTTGGCCATTTTTATGACACGGACACCAATCCTACCGGTACCAATCACACCTATTGTCTTTCCTTTCAAATCAAATCCACGCAAATTGCTCTGATTGAAAGAGCCGGTTTTGGTCACTTGCTCATGAGCTTCTGGAATCTTTCTTGAAAGTGCCAGTAGTAATGCAAAAGCAAATTCAGCCACAGTGTTTTCGCCATAAGAGGGGACGTAAACCACTTCAATATTTTTTTCTCTGGCCGCAACAATATCTATATGGTCAAAACCGGTGGAACGCGTGGTTATAAGTTTTAAATTTGGCATTTTATCCATATCTTCTTTTTGGATGGAGTGATTGACGAAAACAGAAATTACTTCGGCCGAACTTAAAATATCAGCCGTGACATTTTCCAAAAATTCCGCAAAAGAAATATTATGCCCAGTCAATCGATTGCCAACATATTTCTTTTCCCACTCTTCTTTGTATAAGTAGAGGATATTCATACGTTATATTCTACTGAATTTTTATATATCATGCCAATAGAAGTCGTTGAAAACTCATAATTGCGAAAAACTTTGTACTTGACTTTAAGTATTTAATTATCCATAATAGCCGTAGAGGTTCAAGATGAATCAATCTGATGAACTACCAAAGGCGAAATACCTTTTTGGCAGTAAAATTGAAGTACCACAAGAAATACTGTCAACTGTTGTGAGGATACTCAATGAGTCTGGCATAGAGAATCTTCGTATCACATGGAACCCAGGATCAGGATGTTTCTGTTTGCACAACGTCGATAAAGCTTTAGTACCTCCAAGCATTTTTGAGGTACTAAAGAAGCACAAAATCATTGACCCATAAGCGACAGACCATAATAAAAGTATTTATGGTCTGTCTTTGTTTTTAAACAAAAATTTTTATCAGTCGGGGTACCCGGAATCGAACCGGAGCTTCACGCACCCGAAGCGTGTATACTACCACTATACGATACCCCGTCGCTCCCGCTACGGCGGGCAAAGCCCGTCTTAGCAAAGATTGTGGGCACGGGGAGATTTGAACTCCCAAGCCTTGCGGCATACGCTCCTGAAGCGTACGCGTATACCAATTCCGCCACGTGCCCAAATAACATAGGTAATATATCACAGATTTGACCTATTTTTAATAATCTGCTAATCTGATCTGGCAATGTTAATGATAAGACTGCAAAGAGTGGGCAGAAAACATGAGCCGGTATTTCGGCTTGTTTTGACTGACTCCAAAAACGGCCCAAAGAGTGGTAAGTTTTTGGAAATATTGGGAAGCTATGATGCCAGAAGAGGGGAGAAGGCTGAATTTAATATAGAGAGAGTAAAACATTTGATGAAAGACGGAGCCCAACTGTCAGACACCGTCAATAATCTTTTAGTTAAGAGAAAAATAATAATAGGTAAAAAAATGAACGTCTTGTCTAAAAAGTCAACAAGAGTTCCCGTAGAAACCAAAGTCGCCACCGAAACACCAGAGACAGAAATCCCGATGCCCGAAGAGGTCGGGGTCCCGACTGAAAGCGTTGGGATTGCCGAGGAAAAGGCTTTATAATATACTTGCAGAGTAGTCAGAAGTTCATTATTATTAGATTATATTAAACTGAAATGGAAAAAGATGCTCAATTTTTGGAATATATTGTTAAAGGATTGTTAGATTATCCAGAAGCCGTAAAGATTACTCGCACTGTTGATGAAATGGGGGTACTTTTGAGTCTTGATGTTCACAAAGATGACATGGGTAAGATTATCGGCCGATCAGGCAATACCGCCAAAGCAATCAGGATTTTGCTCCGAGTGGTTGGTATGAAAAACAATGCTCGAGTAAATTTAAAAATCAACGAACCGGAAGGAAGCGAGAGAAGAGAACCATCTGTTAAATCAGCAAAAATGAGATCGGTAGATGATGTTATGGAAGATTTGAAGATGTAAAGTTTTAAAAACAAAATAGCAAATTTTTTGATAAGCGAGACTCGTTCTGCAGCTTTCAAAAAATTTGCTATTTTGTTTTTATGTGTTACTATTTAAATTATGAATTTCCATATAATCACATTGTTTCCAGAAAGCTTTAGCTCATATTTAAATGAGTCCATTTTGAAGCGTGCGCAAAAAGAAAAAAAAATAAAGTTTCATTTTTATAATCCTCGCGATTTCGCAAAACCAACAAAATCTCAAAAGAAAAACGAAAAACCATATTTACGAGTTGATGATAAACCCTATGGTGGCGGAGCGGGTATGGTGCTTCAAGCGGAACCGATACTCAAAGCTTTTTCGAAAGTGGAAAAGAAAATAAGAACCTCACCCCCAACCCCTCTCCTAAAAACAGGAGAGGGGAAGAAGAGAGAGAAGATCAAAGTAGTAATCTTTTCGGCCAAAGGAAAATTTTTTAATCAAAAAATGGCCTACGATTGGGCAAAGAAATACAAAGAAATAGTCTTCATAACTGGCCGCTATGAAGGTATAGACGAGAGAGTAAAGCAAGCGTTAAAAGCAGAAGAAATTTCCATTGGCCCTTATGTCTTGACCGATGGTGATGTGGCGGCAATGGTTGTATCTTCCGCGGTAGCAAGGCTTGTCCCAGGAGTTATTCGCTTGGAGTCTTTAAAAGAGGAGTCCTACTGGCGTCTTTTATTAAAAAAAGAAAAACGTGGAGAAATTGGGGAAAATGGTTTGGAATACCCCCACTATACAAGACCGAAAGTTTTCGAATATAAAGGCAAAAAATACAGAGTGCCAAAAATTTTATTATTGGGAAATCATGCGAAAATTACCGAATGGCGAAGCAAAAATAAAAAAGCGTAACTTTATATAGGACTTTGCAACACTTACAATTATTTTGTATTCTTACACTAGAAAGTGATCTGCGGAGGTGAGATTCATGCCTGATAACCCTGTTTTGTTTCGCCACAATTTCCTCCCAATCGTTGTACGTATTACTTCAATACCACGCGAAGAAGACCCATTTAAAGGTATCCCACTTTCGGTCTGCAAAGAGTTGATTGGGTTAGAACTAAAAGCAACTTTTTGGAGCGGACCGATTAACGATTTCTTCCGAAAAACAGACCACCGAATAGTTAAGTGGTTTGTGATGTGTGATGAAATAAAGAAAAAACTTGTGGAAAAAAATTCACCCGCACTAAAGTGGTGGAAAGAGAAGATTCATTCTACGATCCTAGTTTTATCCGAAGAATATTGTGAGGTCATCTCAAGATGATAAGACCTCCTTTCTAAGTAAGGTCTCTGTCACTTATGTAGTAGACAGAGACCTTTTTGTTTATATAAAATCAAAATTTTGGACCTGTGGATGCGGTTTTTAAAATTAGGGAGTAGAATTGAGTGGTAAATTTCATTACTGCAAATTTTATTATTAATAATTTTCAATATATGGAAGGATTCAATAGACCAATTGAAAAAATGAGGCCGACTAGCGAGCCTTTAGAAGTTTTGGGCAGAGAAGGAAAAATAAAAGAAGCAGAAATAAATGTAGCGGAAATGTTTAAAAAAATGATGGGGACAGATAAAAATATAGTAGAGCGCCTTATAGCAGAAGGCAGACCAAGCTTCAGCGGTCCGGAAGAAAGAAGATTTTAATTTTACATATGGCAAAGTACCCTATAAAAGATGAAGTAGATTTTTTAGTTGCCCAGGCGCAGGCAG
>Ga0156040_126_pt2 | contig 8065 bp, 9 predicted proteins | sample RifCSPlowO2_02_FD_107693 | JGI IMG/M metagenome (GOLD analysis project Ga0156040, IMG submission 107693) | Candidatus Zambryskibacteria bacterium RIFCSPLOWO2_02_FULL_38_13 | reverse complement strand
TGAAGCGTATGCCTCACGTGAATTTTCGGTAATGCAAAATGGAAAGGTTATTACAACTTTCCATGCGGATATGACCGGCAATTATATTGTTTCTCTCGCGCCAAGCACATATATAGTGACATCTGCAAAAACAGGAATAGGTTATATGAGCAAAGACTTACCAGTGACGGTTACGATTAAGGCCGGCGAAGCAGCTATCTTAAATATTGACGTCGATACGGGAATTAGATAATAAATCAATGCTATAATTTACAGAATACAATAATAACTATGCATCAACTGACAGATGAAAAAATAAAATTGATGGAACAGAAGGCTAATGAAATACGCCAGTCTATTATTGAAATGCTTGTAGAGGCGGGAAGTGGACACACTGCCGGACCTTTGGGGATGGCAGATATTTTCACGGCACTTTACTTTTTTATATTGAAACACGACCCAACCAATCCAATGTGGGAAGAAAGAGACCGGCTAATACTTTCAAATGGCCACATTTGCCCAGTGTATTACGCAACCTTGGCTCATTCCGGATATTTTCCGCTTGAAGAATTAAAAACTTTGCGTAAATTCGGTTCAAGACTGCAAGGACATCCTCACAGGGAATATTTGTCCTTCCTAGAGACTTCGTCGGGTCCGTTGGGTCTTGGACTTTCTCAAGCAGTGGGGATGTGCCTCGCTGATAGGATGAATAACGGCAAATATTCTCCAAAACAATTTTATTGTCTTTTGAGCGATGGGGAACTTCAGGAAGGAAATACTTGGGAAGGAGCGATGCTTGGAGCCAAGGAAAAACTTCAAAATCTGACTGTTATAATTGATAGAAATAATATCCAAATAGAAGGTTATACCGAAGATATAATGCCGCTAGAGCCGTTAAAACAAAAATGGGAAGCTTTTAATTGGCATGTCCAGACTATTGATGGCCATAGTTTTCAAGCGATTGTAGAAGCTGTAGGGCAAGCTCAAGCTGTTTTTAATCAGCCTTCAGTAATAATCGCAAATACTATACCTGGCAAAGGGGTTTCGTTTATGGAAAGAAAGTATGAGTGGCATGGCATAGCACCAAACAAGGAACAAGGCGCCAAAGCCTTAAAAGAATTGAAAAAAAATGCTTAATCCAAATTTAAAACTTAATACAAAACTTTTTGATGAAGATGTAGAGCAAGTAGCTATTCGCGAAGGTTTTGGCAAGGGATTGGTGATAGCTGGAGACCAAAATAAAAATGTGGTAGCCCTTTGCGCCGATCTTACTGAATCTACTGATATGCATTTTTTTGCTCATAAATACCCAGAGAGGTTCGTCCAAGTAGGGGTGGCTGAGCAAAACTTAGTAACTGTAGCTTCCGGTATGGCAGCAATGGGAAAAATCCCTTTTACATCTTCTTACGCCATGTTTAGTCCAGGACGCAATTGGGAACAGATACGTACCACTATAGCTTACAATAATAGGAAAGTAGTGATTGCTGGAAGTCATGCGGGAATATCAGTAGGTCCTGATGGAGGCACGCATCAAGCCATAGAAGACCTCGCTCTTATGAGAGTAATACCAAATATGATAGTGCTCTCGCCTTGCGATGCTATAGAAGCAAAAAAAGCCACTATAGAAGCGGCTAAAATAGATAAACCGGTTTATATTCGTCTAGCTCGTGAAAAAACTCCGATTATAACTACAGAGGAAACTCCATTTGAAATAGGCAAAGCCCAGATTTTCTTTGCTCCACCCATGACAGCTCAAGTGGGTATAGTGGCTACTGGTGCATTAGTCCATAATGCAATACTTGCGGCTCAAAACTTTGCTCAAAAAGGCATTTCCGTCAAAGTTTTAAATATTGGGAGCATTAGACCGCTTGATTTTGAAGCAATTATTAATTTAGCGAAAGAAGCGGGAGCAATAGTAAGCGTTGAGGAGCATCAGATAGTAGGAGGATTTGGTTCGGCCATCGCTGAAGTTTTAGTTCAAAATTATTCGGTTCCTATGGAGCTTATAGGAATACATGATAAATTCGGCCAGTCTGGCACGCCTTCGGAATTGATTGAACATTATGGTATGGGTGTCTCACATATTGAAAAAGCGGTGGAGAAAGTAATGCAAAGGAAAGGAAAAACTATATAACTTTTTGAGGTTTGTAATCTTGCGGCGCTCCAGATAAAAATTTGAGTATTTCTCCTTGAGTAAGGAGACCTTTTTGGGCACCGACATATTGGACAACTGACATAGAGTTGATTGGGGCCCATAGAAGGGCATCAAAAAGTGATTTACCTAAAGCTATAGCAGAAGTAAAAGTAGCTGAAAAAGCGTCACCGGCACCTGTTCTGTCATATGGAGGTTTAGGATCCGGAAAAGGTGGCATGAAGTAGGCCTCATAACCATCATAAGCATAAGCGCCTTTCGCCCCATTAGTGATAACTACAACATTTGGGCCTAAATCACGCATTCCTTTTAATAAATTTTTGATATCTTCTTCATCTGGTTTGTTTAAAATTATTTTGGCCTCTTCTACATTGCAAAAAAATATATCGGAACGACTGTACAAATCTTTCAAATTTTCAATTCCCATTTTCATTTGAAAAGTACCGGGCTGAAAGGCCAGTTTCACTTCTTGATTTTCTTTTAGATATTCCGCAATTTGTTTGTGGTAATCCAAAGAATTTTCTCCAATGGAAGAAAGGTAAATCCATTTTGGTTTGCCAATATCTGCCAATTTATAATCATATTTATGATGTTTTACCAAAATAGTGCGGTCATCTTCAAACCATAAAACATAGTGGTAGTTGGTTTCTTTATCTTTCTGTACAGAAACAAAATCGGTAGCCACTCCATTTTTTTTGAGAGTAGCAATACACTCATGACCGTTGTGATCGTCTCCAACATTTGTAACCATAGACGAAGATAGGCCAAGTCTTGCGGCGCAAACAGCCGCGTTAGCGCTGTTACCAACAGCCCTCACTTCTTCCATAAATTCATAAGGTACTTTATCCCCAAATCTCAAAATAAGTTCATTTTTCTTACCATCGGCATCACGATTGGTCTTAGCATCGCTAAGCCTTATAAAAGCATCGGTGGTGATATCACCAACAGAAACAAAATCAAAATCTTTTTGTTTGCCAAAGAAATCCATTTAACACTATTATACACTGATAGAAATTACAGACAAAAAATAATGTAGATAACTCTCAAAAATAACGTTAGTAACCCTCCCAAACCCCTCCCTTAAATTAAGGGAGGGGAGAAGGGGTGGGTTATTTATTAAATTTGGTATATAATAATTTTATGAAAACATTGAGAGAGTACATTACCGAAGCGGAAGAGAGAAAAACAGCTATCGGACATTTTAATATTTCCGACATCGTAGGTTTTTGGGCTATAGTGGGTGCCATCAAAAAATTAAATCTTCCGGCTATTATAGGAGTTTCAGAAGGTGAAAGAGATTTTATCGGTATAAAGCAGGTAAAGGTTTTGGTGGACACAATAAAAGCAGAGGGTTTACCCATATTTCTCAACGCCGACCATACTTACTCGGTAGATAGGATAAAAGAAGTGGTAGACGCAGGATTTGATGCCGCTATTATAGATGGAGCGGAAAAATCTTTTGAAGAAAACATAAAAATGACCAAAGAATCTGTCGCTTATGCCAAAGGGAAAAAACCAGGAATGCTTATTGAGAGTGAGCTTGGTTTTATAGGTAAATCTTCAAGACTGCTTGATGAAATCCCGAAGGGAGCCAAATTTAGTGATAATGATTTAACCAAACCAGAAGAAGTCAGAGAATTTATAAAAGAAACTGGCGTTGACCTTTTTGCTCCTGCTGTAGGGAATATACACGGTATGATAAAAGGGTTGGGCAATCCAAAATTAAATATAGAAAGGATAAGGGAAATTCGCGAAGCGGCTGGAATACCACTTGTTTTGCATGGCGGTTCGGGTATATCCGACGAAGATTTTAAACTTTCAATAAAAGCCGGTATCTCAATAATTCACATAAACACCGAATTGCGTCTGGCTTACAGACAGGGCATACAGAAGTCTTTTTATGAAAATCCAGAAGAAATCGCTCCTTATAAATTCCTTCGTCCCGGCCTTGAACAAATGCAGTCTGTTATTGAAAAACGCATGGAGTTATTCAACTTCAACACCTAATTTGAAATTTTGAGGATAGAATGATAGAATAGTTCAGTTATGGCAATAGACATTAAAGCCGAAAAAAGAGAAAGGATTGGCAAATTGAAATCCTTAAGAGCGGATGGTTTTTTGCCTGCCGTATATTATGGACACAACAAAAAATCTACCCCCATTCAGATTAAGAAGATTGAATTTCTAAAGGCTTGGAAAAATGCCGGGGAATCTACCGTTGTTAAACTAAATACCCCGGACGGTGATATGGAAGCTCTTATACATGCCGTTGATTTTGATCCGATAACAGATGAACCAAGACACGCTGATTTTTATATTTTTGAAAAAGGGCACAAGGTTGAAATTGCGGTACCTCTTGAATTTATCGGTATTTCCCCGGCCGTAAAAGATTTGGGAGGAGTACTTATGAAAATTTTGCATGAAATGAAAGTTAAAGCCGAACCTTCCAATTTGCCACGACAGATTAATATTGATATTTCTTCTATTACCAATCTTGAAGGCCAAATTTTAGCCAAAGAGATCGTTTTACCCAAAGGTGTCGAACTTATGGAAAGTCCTGATGAAGTGATTGTAACCGTAGCCACTCCAAAAGAAGAAAAGGAAGAGGTTGCCCCCCCGGTTGATCTTTCCCAAATAGAAGTTGAGAAGAAGGGCAAGAAAGAAGAGGAAGGAGAGGGGATTGAACCTGCTCCACAGGTAAAAGAAACTTCCACTAAAGGCAAAGAAGCTCCAAAATCGGGAAAAGAAGGGAAACACTAAATACTTGACAAATCCTGTGGGTTTGCTATAATGCATAACGGAATTGGATGGTTCAAGCCCCATCCACTAGCCGTTTAAGCCCGGCTGGAAAAAACCTACTCTCCAAGGATATGGAGAGAACTGGAGGAAGTATGAACGGTGTCATGGTTTTGAAAAAGTTGGATGAAATAAATCACAAAAAACTTGCATTAATCACCTTCACCACTTTTATCGCCAGCACTGTATTCGCACTTGTTGTTCATGACAATTCCTTCTACCCCGGTAACCAATTGTTCGCAGGAGCTATCGGGGTGGTAGTATGTTCACTTGCCGCTGGTGCATTTCTTTTCGTTGCTTCCATGCATGCTCGCAAAGTCATGGAGAGCGCGAGAAACCAATTCAAAGAAATCTTCAAGACGGAGCATCCGACCTCGCGTAAGGAAGTTCGGCTCATGCAAAAGTATATGGAGCGAGGACTTTGCTATCTTGCCCACGACTTTCGTTTGGCTTGTGATGCAGAGAGCGAATTTCTGAAGGTAAACACACCAATCGAGCTCGAAAAAGTTGTGGAAGCACGAAAAGAACTTAAACGACTTCAACGAGAGATCCGGAAGCATGAGGACGCTTTCTGGACGGGATGGCGGGTTGCAAAACTTTTCGGCTTCAAAATTTTCAAGAGCATCAAGGAATACTGGATGGAAAGGAGGTAAGGTAGGAGGCGTGATCTTTTAGTCTGAATGCGGCGGTAGCCATGCTACTGCCGCATTTTGTTTTATATAAAATAATCATCATTTGGCAGATGAGTTGTTTAAAATTTGGTATAATAAATATGTATGGAATTTTACAGATATAGGAATTTTTTTATTGTTATTATTTTTTTCTTTTCCCTAACTGCTAGCTATTTGCTTATTCCTCTAAGCAAAGTCCTTGCTTTAACTAATGAAGAGCAGCAAGCCCAGTGGAAAGCTGAGTTGGCGGCAACCGAAAAGGAGATTGCCCAGTGGCAAAGTGTGCTTAATCAGACAAAAACAGGCACAGCCTCTCTAGAGAGAGACGCTAATATTTTGCAGGCTAAAATAAACGAAGCCAAAGCTTTCATAAAACAAAGGCAAATCCAAATACAGCAGTTAACCAGCCAGATTGATTTAAAAACTCAGACTATTGCAGAGCTTGAAGCCAAAATAAACAGGGGCAAAGAATCAATGGCGGCTATTTTGAGATCAACCAACGAGTTGGATACATACTCTCTGGCTGAAGTAATGCTTTCAAACCAAAATTTGTCCCAATTTTTTGAAGACATAGACTCTTACAATTCCATAAAAATATCCCTCCAAGATCAATTTAACGAAATAAGGGATTTGCAAGCCAAAACCGACAGCGAGAGAAAAGCCCTTGATAACAAGAGGGATCAAGAGACTGATACCAAAGCTGAAATGGAAGTTCAAAAAGCTAAAGTCCAGAAAGATGAAGTAGAACAACAAAGGCTTATCACTATAAATAAAACTAAAGAACAAACTTATGCTCAAGTTATAGCCGGACAGCAAGCTAAAGCGGCTCAAATCAGAGCAAAACTTTTCCAACTTGCCGGCGGTACTGCTGCTATTCCATTTGGTACAGCTCTTGTTTATGCTCAAGAGGTATCAGTCAAAACAGGGGTTGACCCAGCATTTCTTCTTGCTATTATCACTCACGAAAGCAATCTGGGCGCAAATGTTGGTAAATGCTATTTGTCTGATCTTTCTTCGGGGGCAGGAATAAATGTTGATACCGGGCGTATTTGGACAAATCTAATGAAAGCCAGTCGAGATATACAGCCATTTTTAAGCATTACTAAATATTTGGGGTTAGATCCTCTAAAGACCGTCGTCTCGTGTCCCATAGCTGGGGTAGGCGGCTATGGAGGAGCAATGGGTCCAGCTCAATTTATCCCTTCAACATGGAATATTTTTACAGATCGCTTGGAATCTACCTTGGGTCATTTTGCCAATCCATGGAATGCAGAGGATGCATTTATGGCTTCAGCTTTCTATCTAAGCGACTTAGGGGCATCGGGCACGAGCTACAGCGCCCAAATCAAAGCGGCATGCAAATATTATGGCACTGGCGGTTCTACTTGTTCATATGGTAGAAATGTTATGAGTCTTAAAACTAGCATTCAAGCTGACATTGATTATCTAAATGATTATGGTATTTCCAGAAGATAGGAAATACTAAAAACGGCCACAATAAAAAAGCTTTGTTAAAATATATTGTAAAATAAGACTATTTTAAGATATCCCCAATTTAAATTGATTTAAATGTAACATTCTCTTGACTAACTTGGTGTAGGTTGGTATATTGCTGTACGGAGGATGAGGTTGAGAGCCGACATGTCGTCGGTCACCTTGACTGTAATCTTTGAACCCGTAATAAAATTTTGGGGGAAGGAACGGAGGGATGAAGACCCTCGCAGTTTCTTGACTCGCTCGATTGAAGACAACGATCGGCCTAGTGACCGACCTCGTCCTTGGTTGGTAGACTAACCATAGTTGCACTCTGTCGTCGTCGGCAGCCATGGATAAAGTGCCAACAAGGGCACTTCAAAAAATACGGGAATAGACCACCTTAGCGAAATTTGCGGGTGGTCTTTCCATTTATATTAATTTTTAAAGGATTTGTATAAATCTTTAAATATGTTATATTAGTAAGATGAAAACTGAAATTCACCCACAATATTATACTGACGCCAAAGTAAGCTGTTCTTGCGGTAATAAATTTACTGTCGGCTCAACTCAAAAAGAAATAAAAATAGAAATCTGCAGTGCTTGCCACCCGTTTTTTACCGGCAATGAAAAGGTGATCGATGCTGCAGGCAGAGTGGAGAGATTCAAAGCTCGCACCTCCTTCGCCAAGGCTTCGGCGAACAAGAAAGCTGCTGCCACCAAAACTCCATCAAAAAAGAAGAAATAGATGGATCTAGAAAAATATAAAAAAAATCCCAAGACGCAATATTTGGCAAAAAATTTAGAAAGGCTTTTAAAAGAAGAAGCTGATATTTTAATGCTCGGAAAAGAAGAAGGGATGAAAGAATTGGCTGAAAAAGATTTGGAAAATATTGAGATTCAAAAAAAAGAATTGGTATTGCAAATGGATGAAATATTGGAAGAAGAAATTAACAAAATGAAAGAGGAAGACGAGTTTCCTAATGAAATAGTT
>Ga0156040_111_pt2 | contig 9253 bp, 7 predicted proteins | sample RifCSPlowO2_02_FD_107693 | JGI IMG/M metagenome (GOLD analysis project Ga0156040, IMG submission 107693) | Candidatus Zambryskibacteria bacterium RIFCSPLOWO2_02_FULL_38_13 | reverse complement strand
CCAATAAACCGTTTCGTTTGCACTTTTCAATGCAATTTCATAGAACTTTTTAAATTCTAATCTCGAACTTGACGCTCGACCTTCTATTAAATTTGCTCCGATTGATGTTGACGATCTAATGAGTTGATCGAATATAACCCAAGCACTTCGTTTATTTAGCAACAAATCACAAGCATTAATTACATTTAAGCTAAAATTAAAACAGCGTGTTCGGATATCACTTTTGAATTTTGAATTATAATTTTGCATTTTGACTTTTAACTTTTGAATTACTTATTATGAATAACTTAAAGAAGCACGATTATCCCAAACTTGGTCGAAAACTCCCGTACCGGCCCATTGGATAATTATACCAGTAGTACTGTCGACCTTTTTTATACGCCAAGATGAGGCGGAAGTGGCTGTCCCAATTGCCGCTTCCCCCACATAATCGACTTCACCAACTGTTGCTAGGCGAAGAGTATATTTAAAACCGCCAAAAGAAATTGTTTGTAGCGTCGTTTCCGTTGAGGCAGTTACCGGCAATGCCGAACTCAAAACATCGACTTGAACATGCCGGTCACCATCTACCAGGGCGCTTTTGGCCACATCTCCCGAATCACTAAAACTAGAGCCACCGCCGGGCAGAGAAGTAACTTTGACTTGCAAAGATCCGGTATCAAAAGTTAAATCTGAAGCTTTGAGTAGCGACGAAACAGTTTCTTCGGTGGCGGGATTTATTCTGGCGTTGGTTGAATCCTTGACACCAACCACTCCGGTCGTCGGCGAGCTACCCATTATTAAAGCTTGAGCTCTTTTGGGTGAGAGGAGTTGGGAAGCGATGATGCCGGCGCTAGCCACACTCGCTACTTTCAAAAAGTTGCGTCTACTCTGATCCTTAATTTTGCTTTGTTCCGAATCTGTTGACTCCGGGATAGCCCCTACCTCTGTTTCTTCTAAAACAGGTGTGGACCCTGCTATAACAGAGCGAGGAGTTTCTGCTTCAGGAGCAAGACTAGGTGCAACAATTGTCCTTCGTATTAATAGAAAAGAATCTGTACTCGGTAAAAATACAGGAAAACTAGGTTTAACAATTGACCTTCGTATTAATAAAAAAGAATCTGTATTTGGTAAAAACATATTTATAATCCTCGACTTTAATTGTATCAGATTTTATTGCAACAGGTTTAATTTGTATTGTGGAAAGTCTTAGGTGTATGATATAATTTTACCATCAGGATCAGTAAAAAAGAATTCTCATGAAGAATCATACATCCTATTTTCATTTCTTTTTATTTTCATTTTGCTGTCTTGTGTTTTTTGGTTTTCTCTCAATTTCTGTCGCATTTGCCGGTAGTTATCAAAAAATCGCTCCCGGCGGTACCGTCACCTTGGGCGAATTCGTCTTTGATGATGATTTTGTCGCCACTACAACAGACTGTTGGATAGGCATAACAGACCCTCTTAATGTGGAGGTTGTGGCCTCAACTACACTCATGACAGCCAATAGTGATGGCTGGCATTACTATGATTATACAACGGTAGGAGATGCTCCTTCCGGGATTTGGCCTTCAATTATGATTTGCGGGAGTACAACAACTGGTGATTTGGTGATAGTTGATAAAAGTTTTATCGTTGATTGGTCAGTGGTCTCAACTAGCACAATTAAAGAGGTGGTTGATGAGAGTTTGACGGTGGCGACATCTTCTCTGGCGGCAGTCATTGGCGCCAGCACCGAGGCTTCTGTTTCGTCAGCATCCTCTTCAATCGTGTCGCAGATATCCTCATTCTTTGCTGGCATTCCAGCCGCTGTCTGGACATACATTTCTGACGCCGGTCGTTTAGCAGTTAACGTCTGGGGTGGCGCAACCAGGACTCTAACTGGTGCTGGGCTTGATTCAGGATCACTGGCCACTCTCTCTGATGTGCAAACAGCAACGAGTTCTCTCGCTTCAGCAATTACTGCGGGAACATCGGCTCTTACTGCCGAAATTCAAGGCGGATATACGGTGACACTGTCAGACTTTGGGGAAACTACGGTCAACACCGCTTACAAAGCAAAATTACAGGTCCTAAATTACGCGACTGTCCCTACAGATGCTGATTCTCTGCCAACAGTGGTTATTACTGACTCCGCCGGAACGGTGCAAGTCAATGGTAGCGCGATGACCAAAGATTCAAATGGAACCTATAGTTTTAGCTACAGTATTGGTGGCAGCCCCGTCGGTGGTGTTTGGGAGACGGTAGTTTCCGTCGTTGTTAATGGGCAAACGATTAGATTAAATGATTATTGGAGTCTTTCTAGCTCACCGGCTGACGTTGCCATAATTGAAATTACAGACAAAATTATACCGACCATAACTGCCAATGTAAGAATTGACAACATGGGAACTTCGGCGAGCGACTTTTACTATGTGTACTGTATTGTAAGCAGTGAAGCTAATTTGTGTGGTGGAAACGATGATGTAGATTCTGGATCAGATACTGCATATATAAATGCCGGAAGCTTTATAAACCTGTCGCTCACTTTGGATGAAGTGCCGACAGCCGGAACTTATTGGTTCAAAATTAAGGCGCGAGCCTTGGCTGAAACTCTCTGGGCGGCAGCAACAGAACAATTTATAGCTGAATCTGGTACTCCTCCCGGTGGTGGAGGTGGTGGCGGGGGAGGTGGTGGAGGTGGCAGCACAGCAGTTATCATACCAACAATTCCAGCAGGAACCTGCAACGGGGCTGATTTTAATCATGACAACAAAGTCAATTCAGTAGATTTCTCCATCTTGCTCGCATTCTGGCAAAAACTGTCACCGTTTAAAAATCCCTGTGTTGACATCAACAAAGATAACAAAGTCAATTCAGTAGATTTCTCAATCTTGCTATATCAATGGAAAAAATAATTATGAAAAAATTACTTAAAAACAAAATAAATATTATAATAATTATTGCAATATTTTTACCGCACTCTGTTTTTGCCGCGACTATTTATTTGGAAACTGCGCGCACTGAATTTTTTGTTGGCGATACAATTTTGGTTGATGTCAAAGTTAATTCGGAAAATAAAGAAATAAACACCGTTGAAGGTAATGTATCTCTAACATATCTACCAGATGTTGTCGTGGTAAAAGATATTATTTTATCAGAATCTAGTTTTTCTTTGTGGCCAAACAAACCTTCATTGTCAGAGGACCTCAAAACCATTTCTTTCGTTGGTGGGACCCCTCTTGGTTTAAAATCTCAAAATGCAACTTTGTTTAAAATTGTTTTGAACCTCAAAAAAGTTGGGCAAGTTATATTGAATCCGACAGACACATCCGTTTATTTAAATGATGGCAAAGGCACAAAAGATAGTGTAAACAATAAAGATTTAACTCTAGATATTTTACCAAAGAAAGACGGGTCAAACTCAATCAATGACTGGGATATTTTGATTTCAGAAGACAAAACACCTCCTAAATCTTTTGAGATTGTTGTCGGGCAAGATGGATCGGTTTTTGACGGTAATAAATTTTTATCATTTAGTACTATAGATGAGCAATCCGGCCTCCGATATTACGAAGTTATAGAAGGAAATTTGCCACCGACCCGTAGCAGTGGTACTTACGTATTGCAGAACCAGGATAAATCAAACAAAGTTACAGTGATTGCTTATGATGCCTCTGGTAATTTTAAGAAAGAGACCTACAATCCTAAATATTCTTATTTTAATTTCAATAATATTGCTATAATAATTATATTCGCAATACTTCTTTTTGTAATTTTCAAAAAAAGAAATAAAAAATGATCTTTTTTAAAAGAAAAAAATATATACTGATTTTATCTCTGTTTTTTTTCTTATTTGTTTTTGATAAAGCAGAGGCTGCTACTTTATATATAAAACCGTCGCAAACGGAAGTTTCGGTGGGAAATATAGTAAATGTTCAGATTTCCGTAGATACCTCCGGCAAATTTATAAATAATGTAGAGAGCATCATAAGCTTCCCCAAAGATTTGCTTGAGGTTGTTTCTTTAGACAATAAATCATCCATTTTTTCTTTGTGGGTAGAAAACCCCAGTTTTTCAAATAGTATCGGGCAAGCGACATTTAATGGGGGGGTACCCAATCCCGGTTTTCAAGGTGGTAACGGTAATATAATATCAATTATTTTTAAAACTAAAAAAGTTGGCACAGCCTCAATTATTTTTTCAAATTCCGCAGTCAGAGAAAATGACGGACTGGGCACTGATATTTTGTCAAGCCAAAGAGGTTCTACTATAAATATTGTAAGTAGTACAAAGATTGAACCTATAGTACAACCGCAGACCAATGAACCAATTGGGGTTTCTATAATCACTTCCAAAACCCATCCCGATCAAGCAAAATGGTATTCAGATAATACCCCGGAATTTTCGTGGGATTTGCCAAAAGGTGCAGTTGGAGTGAGGACACTTATAGGAACCGCCTCTAATGGTGTGCCGAGAGTAGAATATGCACCACCTATATCAAAGAAAAAAGTTGATGCTCTGCCTGATGGCATTTATTATTTTTCTCTCCAGATAAAAACTGCCAATGGATGGAGTGATATCTATCGTTATCGCGTAAATATAGATACGACACCACCGAGGCCATTTTCAATTACATTCCCGCATGGGGAAAAAAGTTTTGATCCTGAGCCCATAATCTTGTTTGATACGATAGATAACGAATCAGGTATAAGCCACTATGATATAAAAGTGGGAAATGGAGGTCCGGAACGCACTGCCCCTCTCGCTGTCTCCAATCCATATTCGCTTCCGGCTCAATACCCCGGCACACACACCGTCATAGTAAAAGCGATTGACAGGGCGGGAAACTCAACAAACGCTTCGGCTGACTTTACGATAGAGGCGATTGAATCACCAATTATAACCTACTATCAAGACGAGATTGAATCCGGAGATAGCATCAAAATTCGTGGCACAACATATCCAGATTCAGATATAACTATTGTTTTTAAGCAAGATGAAAAAGTTATATCTGAAGAACATACCCAAAGTAACAGCTCCGGAGATTTTGCCTTTTTCCTGGGCAAACGTATTGATACAGGAGTTTATACTTTTACCGCACGAGTAACTGATGGACGTGGCGCGAAAAGCAATGAGACATTGCCGCTCACTATCGCCGTTAAATCAGCCCTTCTCAATTCTTTGACAAGTATCGTTCTTAATTATCTCTCTGCGGCCATTCTTATCGTTCTTGCGCTTGGGGGTATTATTTTGAGTGGGACGTATGTATGGCGCCGCTATCTATCAATAATTTCAAGTATGAAAAAAGAAAGCCGTGAAGCAGAAGACACGGTTAAAAAATCTTTTGATATTCTTCGCAAAGATTTAAGGGAACATATTGCCAAATTAAAAAGGGCGGAATCAAAAAGAAAACTCACGAAAGAAGAAATTGAATTTTTGGAGCAATTTGAAGAAGAATTGGAGGATGCCGAAAATGTCATTGATAAAGAAATAGGAGATATTACTCGTTAATGCTCTTATTTTGATTAATGTTTAAGCTGTCCTTCGTCCCCACCGCTTCATACCATTTTAAAAACACCCCCGCCAAAAGCGGAATTCATTTTTAGAGTTTAGTGGCGTGTGGAGCGTAAGAAAATATCTATATCACCACGCGCGCGGAGCGTGCGAAACTTGTTCACATTTTTCACTCACTCCTGCCGAAGTTTCATTTTGTGACCCTACAGGGAATGTCTCTCCTTACAGGAGCAGTACAGGTTTCCGATGAATTGAAAAATATTTTTTCAATTCATAACGGAGAACCTTTTCGCCTCCCTGACGCAAGCAAAGCAGTTTGCTTGCTTAGGATCATGCAAGAAAAAAGGCCGCTTGCACGGACTCTTTTTTCAACCCATGACCCTACAGGGAGTCGAACCCTGCTTCCAAGCTTGAAAAGCTTGTGTCCTAACCGATAGACGATAGGGCCAATAACAGACTTAAAAATAGTAACATTTTTTGATAATAATGCAAAAAAATGTTAGATTTTGTAAGTGAATATGGAGGAGTGATGAGTGGATGAAAATCAAACTTCTTTGATTTTCATCCGAGCGAAGCGAGGTGGCAAACACGAAGCCACGTCCGCGAAGCGGCCTCCATTTGAGCGAAGCGAAATTTATGGAGGAGTGGCTGAGTGGTTGAAGGCACCGGTTTCGAAAACCGGCATACTCGAAAGGGTATCGTGAGTTCAAATCTCACCTCCTCCGCCAAGTTTTATTTTTCAGATTTTATGCTAAAATATTAAACATGATTATCTCATACCAAGGAGTACAATCTTTTAAAGTTCAGTTTGGAGATACGATTTTGGCGTTTGATCCTGTATCAAAAAAGTCCAAATTTAAGGCAAATAATTTTGGAGCCGATATTGCTCTTATTTCTTTAAACCATCCTGATATGAATGGAGTTGATCAAGTGAACCGGGGAGAAAAACAAGCTTTTATAATAAACGGTCCGGGTGAATATGAAATACAGGGAGTTTTTATAAAAGGATTATTTAGTTCTTCGGGTTATGGCGGCTCGGAACATATCAATACAATATATACTGTCAATTTTGAAAATATGAATTTGTGTTTTTTGGGAGCCCTGGGTAATACGGAAATTCCCAGCGAGACCAAGGCGGGTATAGATGACATTGATATGCTTTTCGTACCAATCGGAGGAAATGGAACATTAAATGCCGCGGAGGCTTACAAATTTGCAGTCTCTCTTGAGCCTTCTATAATTATTCCTATGAATTTTGATGAAAAATCTTTGAAGACATTTTTAAAAGAAGGAGGTGATGAGGGGGTAAAGCCAATTGAAAAACTGACCATAAAGAAGAAAGATTTGGAAGGTAAAGAAGGAGAAATCATTGTTCTTTCCGAACAATAATTTTTAAATTATGTTGTTAAAAAAATATAATTCAATAATGGAAAAACCGGAAAAACACAGGAATAAATGGGCCTTGGGGCTTTCCGTCACCTTTACTATGCTTATATTTGTGAGCTTTGCTTTTTACAAAGGATACTTAAGTTTTGGGAACGGTTACATGGCTCCTAAAAATCAAACTGCCAATGTTGCTCTTGCAAAGTCGGTCCCAACACCTATTGAAAGTACAAAAGAGACTTTCAAAACTGCTTTTGGTGAAATAGAGAAACAATACAAAAATTTTACAGACTCGCTATCCGCAGTTTTTGTGCCTTTCGTTACTGGTATCGATGTATATGAAAGGAAATAATAACCTTTAAAATCTAAAATTAAGCTTGAATATAAAGCTTGGTTTTGCTATAATTAAGCCGAACTCCAGCCGAAATATCGTTCGGCATGATTTCACTAAATCAAATGGCTAAAAAAGAGGAGAAAAATCTGCCAAATAATGAAGAAAACAAAAGCGCCCACATAGGCGTTGTTTCGCGCTCTATCGTGAGCGAAATGAAAAAATCTTTCATTGACTATTCCATGTCGGTTATTACCGACAGAGCTTTGCCTGACGTGCGCGATGGTATGAAGCCTGTGCATCGCCGGATACTCTACGCGATGAATGCTATGGGAGTAACCTCTCAAGGCAAGACCAGAAAATCAGCGGCAGTAGTCGGAGAAGTAATGGGAAACTATCATCCTCATGGTGATGTGGCTATATATGATTCGATGGTAAAAATGGCTCAAGATTTTGCTACCCGTTACCCTCTGGTTATAGGGCAAGGAAACTTTGGGTCAGTTGATGGGGATCCGCCGGCTGCTCAACGTTATACTGAAGCCAAAATGTCCAAGCTTTCAAACGAGCTCTTGCGCGATATAAATAAAGAGACGGTAGAATGGGTTCCGAACTATGATGCAACCAAAAAAGAGCCATCAGTTTTACCCGCTGCCGCTCCGCAGCTTCTTTTGAACGGAACTTTGGGCATTGCCGTTGGTATGGCTACAAATATACCACCGCACAATCTCCGCGAAGTGGTGGATGCCACGGCATTCCTCATAGATAATAAAGATGCTACTACTGAAGATTTATTGCAGTTTGTACAAGGCCCGGATTTCCCATTGGGAGGAGTTATTTTCAATAGCAAAGATATTTTGCATGCTTATGCCACCGGCAGAGGAGGTATCGTAGCTCGCGGTGTGGCTGAAATTGTAGAAGATAAAAATACTTCTCAGATAATCATCTCTTCTATTCCTTACCGGGTAAACAAATCTGATCTTATAATAAAAATCGCCGATCTTGTCAGGGAGAAAAAAATCGATGGCATCAAGGGTATTCGCGACGAATCTACCAAAGATATCAGGATAGTCATTGATTTAAAAAATGGCAGCTATCCCCAGAAAGTTTTAAACTTTTTATACAAACACACTCAGCTTGAAGATACTTTTCATTTGAATTTGGTAGCTTTGGTTAATGGGGTGCCGCAAACCCTTTCCCTCAAAAGCATTTTGGAAGAGTTTATAAAACACAGACAAATTGTGGTCAGAAGAAGGACTGAATTTGACCTCCGTGAAGCAGAGGCCCGTGAGCATATATTGATTGGCCTCAAAGTGGCGCTGGACCATATTGATGAGATTATAAAACTCATAAAGAAATCCAAGGACGTAGAGATGGCACGGGCCAATTTGATGAAAGAATTCAAATTTTCCGAATTGCAAGCTAACGCCATCTTGGAAATGCGCCTGCAAAAACTTGCCGGCCTTGAAAGGCAAAAGATCGAGGATGAATTGTCAGAAGTCCAAAAGTTTATAAGCGAGCTCAGAGACATTTTAGCCAATCCAAAGAAAATACTTTCCATAATCAAAAAAGAGCTGTCGGATATTTCTGAAAAATATGGCGATGATAGGAGAACCAAAGTGGTCAAAGGGGGAGTGAAAGTCCTGTCAATGGAAGATCTGATTGTAGATGAAGAAAATACTCTTATCTTGACTGCTGGAGGATATGTGAAGAGAACCAGTCCGAACGAATACAGAAAACAAAAGCGCGGGGGTGTCGGGGTGGTTGATTTGGATACCAAAGAAGAAGATTTTGTTACCAATTTCCTGACAGCAAGCACTCACTCTGATTTACTTTTCTTTACCGACAGAGGCAAAGTTTATCAAATAAAAATGTATGAATTGCCGGAAGGCCGAAGAGCTACGCGAGGGAAATCAATAATGAATTTCATTTCTCTTTCTGAGGGAGAAAAAGTGACATCTATTTTGCCTATGCCTGCCCGCAATGCTTCGCAACGCGAGGCGGGCGGGCCTAAAAACTTGAAGGAGGAAAAAGATTTCTCACTTATGATGGTCACTGAAGAAGGGA
>Ga0156040_114_pt1 | contig 20119 bp, 24 predicted proteins | sample RifCSPlowO2_02_FD_107693 | JGI IMG/M metagenome (GOLD analysis project Ga0156040, IMG submission 107693) | Candidatus Zambryskibacteria bacterium RIFCSPLOWO2_02_FULL_38_13 | reverse complement strand
CGCGGCACCTCACAGCCCAAACTGGGAATGATTCGGCCATTTTTTCTAATAACTCCCGTTTTTTGGCTTCTCTTGAACTAACACTAGCTCTGCTGTAAAAAGATTGACCAAGCGAGTCAAACCAATTTACATTATGTCGCAAACTCATTTGGTCGCGGAAAAAACCAGCAAACAAGAGGGTTTGTGAGCCACCGATCTCCAAAATTTCAGGATCGTTTATTTGAACAAGAACAAATTCATCATGAACTTCAGATAAATTTGCCAAAACCGGCATCGACGAAATGTCGCAGCGAGAAGTTTGGGCATAGTGTGCCAAGATACTTGCCACATAAATCATTTCGTCACGAGATTTCGTGTCGGCCACTTCCTCAAGGCCAGAAACAAAAAAATTTATTGCTATATTTGAATCTACACCAAAAAGTTCAGCGAACAATTCGTCCATATTGGACTCCTTTCTCTTCTGGTTATGAATCTAACATCGTACACAAATTCAATCAAGGGAAAAGAAAATTCCTCAGAATTAAATAGGAAGCTAAAGCTACCATTTAATTCTGCATGATTTTGCTGGAAATAGATTTACCCTTCAGTGAAAAATAACTAAAGTTATTTTTCACTTCAGGATGATTTTGCTGGTGGCAAAATCACATTCTCTTCGGAACTTTGATGCCGAGGAGGGAGAGGCCGGAGTGGAGGATATAAGCGGTGGCGGAAGTGAGGGTGATTTTATAAAGAGAAGAAGGATCGTTCTCATCGATTATTTTTTCCTTAGCGTAAAAGCTATTGAAAATACTAGCAAGCTCTATAAGGTAAGTGACAATATAATGCGGAGCATACTCTCTCCCCGCTCTTTCCACTACTTCAGGGAATCTGTACAAATATTTTTCCAATTCTGTAATCTCAAAATTTTTTGGTCTTCCACCCGAGGCGGATCGGCCTTGGGCCGATTTTTCCAGCACACTATTGGCCCGAACACAAGCATATTGGAGGTAAGGCCCCGAATCGCCGTCAAAAGAAATAGATTTATCAAAATCAAAAACAATATCCCCCCCTATGGCCTGTCTTAATATTGAATATTTGATAGCCCCTATGGCCACGACTTCAGCGATTTCTTTTTTTTCTTGCTCTGGGAATTCTCTATCTTTTATTTTCTCCAATATTTTTTCTTTCACTTGCTCAATCAAAGCTTCAGCTGTAATAACATCCCCCGTCCGGCTCGACATCTTGCCTGTGGGCAAGCGTAGCATGCCGTGTGAGAGATGCTCGGTTTTTTGGGCCAAATCTGGGAAGACTTCCTTCATCGCGGCCAAAATAACACGAAAATACTCGTTTATTTCATTACCTGTTATAACTATTGATTTATCGTATTTATATTTGTCGTTTTTTATTTTTGCCAAGCCGAGTTCCTTTGCTTCATAAACAGGAAGACCTTCGGAATTGATAAACACCCGGGTATGAAGTCTTTTATCATAATTTTCTCCGCGGAATACAATGGCTCCATCACTTTCTTCAAAAATTCCTTTCTTCAAAAATTCCAAAACTATATTCTTACCATAATCCCCTACTTCGCTTTCAAAGAAATAAAAATCAAACTTGGTCCCAAGCATCTGGTACATCTCTTCAAAATAATCCAAAGAGACTTTTTTGCCCCATTTGTAAAATTCATTCAGCTCCTTGTCGCTCTTTTCGTAAATTTTCTTGTTTATATTTTGAATTTCAGATTTTAGATTTTCATTTTCTTTTAAAGTGGTAGCCCCAAGTGTGTAACATTCGCCCAAATACTTTGCTTTTTCTTTTATATCTCCATCATTTTTAATCCCTCCTTTATTTTTGATTCCCCAAATAGCGCAAGCTACGTGTATACCGACATCCCCTTGATAATTGGCCCTTTTTACTTCCGCTCCGTTTGCTTCCGTTATATGAGCAACGGCTTCGCCGATAGTATTACTCATCAAATGGCCAATATGAAATTGTTTAAAAGGATTTGGATCAGTGTATTCAATAATTGTTTTTTCTTTCTTTAACAAATCGTTTGCTCCGAATTTTTCTTTTTTATCTAAAATTTCTTTGACCGAATGGCTAAAAAAATCTTTTGACAAATAAATGTTTATAAAATTGCCGGCTACCTCGATTTTCGATAGAAAATCGCCCTGAGCGAACGGAGTGAGTCGAAGGGCCTTCGCAAATTCTTCAGCTTTTCCTGCGGGAGCAAAAAAAGAATAATCGCCATTTTTAATATATTTTGGGTGGATAAGCCCAAAATCGCCTTCTATTTTCAAAGTTTCCATTATCCAATTTCCTATCTTTTCTTTAATATCCATTGCTTTAATCTTATCATACTTGATTATTTTCTATTTTTGTGGAAAATATACTTCGGAAGTCATTTGTAAGAAGTAACAAAACAAGGGGGTGTGATGCTTTACGGAAAGACGATTTCAATCATCTTTGCTTCATCTGTATTTGCTTCACCAATATGCGAAAACAGAAGTTTGCTCGTCATCGGGAAAGACGGCGATATCCCATGGAGAGGCAAGATTCCCTCTGACATGGAAAGATTTGTCGGATTGACCGAGTATGATTCGGTGGTCATGGGCAGGAAGACTTGGGATTCTATCCCTCCGAAATTCCGACCCTTGGCAAATCGACAAAATATCGTGTTGACCCGAGATCCCAAATTCACTACTGGGAATTCGTGGGTGGTGGTCGCCCATTCGCTTGAAGAAGCAATGCGGAGTTCCATGTCAGAGACCGTCTGGATTATGGGCGGAGCTCAGATCTACGCTCTGGCACTACCAATGACAGATGAGATCCACTGGACGATGATCTATGAAAAGTTTAAGGGGGGAGATACTTTCTTTCCCGGTTCACCCAATTACATAATGGGAGATTGGAAGAGCTCTTACTTCCAATTTTTCAAAGCTGGTGAGACCGGGGCAGAAAGAGACCAAGTTAATTCTGCCTATAATGTCCTTAGACGGAGAACAGCTCTTTGCGGCTAGTTTGTGGCTTTGTGGCCGTCCCGGTAGTTATCGGGACGGCCTTGTTGTTTAAGTGTTTGATTATTTCTTATTTTTGTGGAGAATACATATTAGATTAGTTGTTTGAAAAAGGACGGTGTAAGGTGACAACAATACCGTATAAGCCATATTTGGAACGCTCTCCGGATGTGCAGTACAAGCATATCCTGCGAGAAATTTTGGAGAATGGAACAAGAGTCAAGAGCCAACAAGGCGTTGATGCTATACGGTTAATTGCTCCAAATCCGATGCGGTTTCGATTGGAGAACGGATTTCCAATCATTACCGACCGCAACATGAACCCAAAGATATCCGAACGCCTGCCTGTCACCATCTGGCAGCAGGCTATCGGCGAAATCTTTGCTTTCGTGAATGGCGTTCGGACTCTCAATCAACTTGAAGAGTTTGGGTGCTATTGGTGGAAGGATTGGGCAACGGTCGAGAAGTGCAGGAAGCGTGGCTTAGAGCCTGGAGACCTTGGGCCGGGATCATATGGTCCAGGATTCAGCTCTCGTCCCACAGCAAATGGAACCCCATTCGGCCAATTTGCAGAAGTGTTGGCTGAAGCAAAAGAAAATCCGCATCTACGAACTCTGTTTATCGATCCGTGGATACCGGAATACATAGGCCGGCGCAAAGGACGTACTCAAAAAGTCGTCGTTGCACCTTGTCATGGCTGGATCCATATTGATATAACTCCGGACCGCAGACTTACACTGCATATGTTTCAGCGGTCAGCCGACGTCCCTGTCGGAGTACCCTCAAACATGGCTCAGTATGCTGCTCTCACACTCGCAATTGCTCATGTTCTCGGTGTAGAACCATATGAGTATGTACACAGCTTCTCAAACGCTCACATTTTCGTAAATCAACTTGAGGCTGTAGAGAAGATGCTCGAGCGTAAACCAATACCACTTCCTACGGTTACCCTCAAAAACCCTCCGGATGATATTTTTTCATTCAGGAGAGAAAGCTTTGAACTTTCCGACTACAATCCACATCCCGGTATCAAAGAAATACCGGTCGCAATATAAAGAGAACAGTTCTCTGCGGTTAATTAGTGGCCGTCCCGACGACTACCGGGACGGCTTTCTTTTTTAAAAAATTTAACTATAATCATTTTTATATGGCCACTAAAAAATATTTTAATATGGCAAATGCGCGGGTTCCCGAACAGCTTAAACAAATGGAAGATTTGCAGAAAATGAAAATTTGCCCGTTTTGCCGAAAATATTTTGAAAAAAACCACAGAGAACCTATTTTAAGAGAAGGAAAAAATTGGCTTGTGACTAAAAATGACTATCCTTATGAAGGTTCACGGGTTCATATGATTATCAACTATAAAAAACATATCGATTCTGTCGAGAAGATTTCTCCTCAATCAATGATAGAACTTTTTAGTCATATCCGATGGATTAAGAAAAAATTCAATATTAGAGGAGGAGCATTTCTTATGAGATTCGGTGATATAAAATACACAGGTGCCTCTATCACTCACCTTCACGCCCACCTTATCTCAGGATATAAACAAAAAAAAGATTCGGAATCAATTAAGCAAAAAATCGGATACAAAAAGTGACCCTCAAAACTTCGAGAGTCACTTCTGAACCACCTGAAAGAGCTCAATCCCGGCAGCCGTTAAATTTTCTTCGGCCTCCAAAATTGAATAACCATATTTGAAGAAACAACGCTTTATGCCGGTGTGTACTATCTGATATGCACACGGCGGGCACGGAAAAGTGGTCACATAAAGGTCACATCCGGAAACCATAATCCCATGTCGTGCCGCTTCGCCGATAATCACTCGTTCGGCATGTTCAACGAGAGTCAGTTCAATATTGATGCCGCGTGTATAATTACTACGCGGATCGCCTCTGAACAAAGTCTCCCGATCGTCTGGTTTGTGAATATTGTGCCCAGCTATGACTACTTCTCCATCACGTACAAGAAGTCCTCCGACTTGAATCCACCAGTCAGGGCTTTTGACAGATTCATCGAGCGCAATACGCATCAGTCGCACTGCTTCCGATGTATCAATGTTTTTCGCTGATGGAATATGAACCTCTTCGGTTCGCTTCTTGTCATAGCGCAAGAACACAGGATCAAAAGTAACGGGCATACCGATAAAATCGGTTTTAGCGATCTCACGGCATTCCGTTTCGTCTGGCATAACGATTGAGCTTGCTAGTCCCAGCGTTGTTCGAGAAACATCTTCAAGAAAAACAACTTCCTTGAAGATTCCCAAACTGCGAACGGCCTGCAGTAGGCGCTCAAAACTCAATCGCCTAAGATCTTTGCGAAGCCAATCGAAACGGCTAACTGTTTGCGGACCAAAGAGGGCCAGAATGTCGGCATCTCTGTGACGTTCAAAGAATCTTTCGTATCCGCTATGCAGGACTGGCACATATGCGACTATGATTTTCATTTCATTCACTCCTTCCTATCCCTCATATCCTCGTACGTTTTTTCGATAGTCTCATTGACAACATCATGTATTGTTTTAATCAATACCTCTTGAAGAGCAGTCTTGAGCATTTCGGCCCCATAAAGAGCCATCCTGCGTACTTTGGAGCTAGTGCTCGTTTCTGCCTGCCGTGGCAAAACTATGACTTTCATCCCTTCACACATTGCCTGAAGAGTACCGATTTCTTCTTGTGAATATGTCCCCTCAACAGCAATGAGTATGTGTGGGTGGACAGCCTCTATCATTGCCCATTTTTTATTTTCAATTGATTTTTTAGCAATGACATCGGCATATCTAAAGTAAGTAATGAGTTCTGAGCGTTCGATATATGGAATGGTTGGACGATTTTCACCTTTTCTCGCCCTTGCTTTTTCATCGTCATCAAGACCGACGATGAGAAGTGATCCATTTTGACGGGCTTTACGAATATATCGGGCATGCCCGACATGGAATACGTCAAATGTACCCATAGTGAGCACCACCTGCGCACCGAGAAGTTTGAAGACCTTAGATATTGTTTGAAGATCTTCCAGAGTATCAACAATGCGATCTTCGGGTTCAAGATCGCTTAAAAGCTTTGAATCGCTCAAAATCTTTCCGGCAATTGCAAAGAGTCGTTTTGTCTTATCATCTGAACCTATCTCTTCGAACAACTTAGTATTAGCCACGATTGTTTCTCCTTATCAAAGTAACTCCCTTCTTCAGTTTACACATTTTAAACAAAACAAAAAGGCTTGTCTTAGAAGTCTTTTTGTTTTGTGATTTATATATTTATTTTAACCCTTGACTTCAACGCCCATACTTCGGCAAGTGCCGGCGATTATTTTAACCGCAGCTTCCATATCGTTGGCATTCAGGTCAACCATTTTTTTCTGGGCAATTTCTTCAAGCTGTTTCTTGGTGATAGTGCCTACTTTTTCAGACGGAGTTTTGCCAGCGCCTTTTTCTATACCAAGAGCTTTCATTATGAGACTTGATGCCGGAGGAGTTTTAAGAATAAAACTAAAAGTCCTGTCTTCATAGACAGTAATTTCCGCCGGGACAACCCCATCCATATCTTTGGTGGCTTCATTAAATTTAGAGACAAATTCGCCAATGTTTATACCAGCCGGACCCAAAGCAGTGCCTACCGGGGGAGCGGGCGTGGCTTTGCCCGCCGTTATCACCAACTTTATTTTTTTTGTTATCTTTTTTGCCATAAGCGCTACTCTACCTTAATTCTTATAATTTTTCAAATCTTAAATTCTTTGCGCCGCCAAGGGAAAAGAGGGATGGCGGCATCAGAAGATTTATAGTCGCTATGCTCCTTAAATCTTTTTGACTTGCAAGAAATCTAGCTCTACCGGCGTCTCTCTGCCAAACATAGGTACCAATACTTTAACTTTGCCTCTTTCTTCATCAACCTCCCCTATCTTACCCTCCAAATCTTTAAACGGCCCATCAACGATCTTGACCGCATCATCCAGAGAAAGATCAATGTTATGCTTTACTTTATCTGAGTTCATTCTCTTGAAAAGAGTCTCCACCTCCTTCGGATCAACCGGCACAGGGAAAACTCCCGAACCGACAAAGCCGGTTACTCTCGGAGTATTTCTAACTACGTACCACGAATCATCAGTTACTACCATATCAACCAAAACATATCCGGGATAAATTTTTTCCTCTTCTTCTACCCGTTTGTTGCCTTTAATCTTTATTTTTTTTTCTGTCGGCACTATAACATTGAATATTTTTCCTTCCATGCCCAAAGATTCAATGCGCTGTTTTAAGTTTCTGGCTACTGCATTTTCATAGCCTGAGTAGGTATGGATGGCATACCAGTTTCTGCCTTCTTGTATTTGTTGTTTGCTCATCCTGTTTAGAAATAGGAAATTACATGCTTCAGCATGCAACCTCTATTTGTAATTAAGTAATAATTTAAATTTTTCATATTTTAATTTCCGCTATTTCTAACGGGACTCATATAAACAAATTAAGTATTTTAGAAAAGATAAGGTCAAACAAACCTAAAAAGAATGCCATCAAGACAGATATAATAATAACGACCAATGAAAAAATAACCGATTGCCTTCGGCTTGGCCAATTGACATGAGAAAGTTCTCCTTTCGTTTCTTTTAAATAACTCATTATTGACATAATATTTTTTGCGTTTGTTTATAAAATAAATAAAATTCAGTTTCGAAAAAACCCCTTGCGGGGTCTTTTATTTAATTGTCTTCTCATTGTACTCCCCTACAAAATAAAGTCAAATGTTCATTTAATTTCGTAAGTAATGCTAATATCAGAAGTTATTTTAGTTTCGCCGGTTGGCAACTCTGCTACTACAGGTGCGATTGATGAGATCATCATATCTGTGCCACCTTTTCCTGCTGCTCCATAATAGATTGGGCTACCATTTTCACTGTAATAAAGGATGCTGCCAAGTCTTACCCCAAGTTGTTTGGCCAATTCTTTTGCTTTGGCTTTAGCTTTAATGATAGCCTGCTCTCTGGCTTCTGCGATATACTGATCCCTGTTATCAACAGTAAATTCAACTCCACTTATATTGGAAACTCCTATAGCTCCAACTTTGGTTACCAAATCCCCCACCTTTTCCGTATCTCTCACTTTGATGGTAATGGTTTGGTTAACTTCATAACCGGTCAAAACTTGTTTGCCTGGAGGACAATAAATTGCGACACCAGTCACGCTAGTCGAATTTGGGCATACAGAATTTGACCATTCGTATTTTGGGTAAACATTGTAGCCTGTGGTCTTGATATCTTTATCTTCTATCCCTGATTCACGGACGGCGGCTAGAGCTTTATTGATTTTTGTATCAGCTTTTTCTTGAGCCTGTTTTACAGTCATACCAGTCTCAACCACTGAAAAGCTGAAGGTGGCTATATCGGGTATAGCATAGGCTTCTCCGGTTCCGGAAACAATAATAGTTGACTGAGGGTAAACTTCTTTGCCTATATTCGGTAGCTCTTTTAAACCACTGATAACTTCTACCAAAAGAAATGCCGAAAGAAGTATAAGTGAAATGGCCGTCCATTTAGATACCCTTTTGACTCCTTCTTCTCCTAAAAATTGATTGAACATAAAGATTTAGTTATAAATAATTGTAGGTCAATAACAACACTTCTTGTCCGCCTAAATCATATAGATGCTATTATTGTAATATGAACTGGCAGAAATTGCAAAAGATTATTTTTGTTGCCTTTATAATTTTAATAATTGGTTCGTTTTTGACATTTGAAATTTTAGGATATGACATTGATTCAAAAGAAATAGGGCGGTATTTAAAAATTTTTGGCATTTGGGCCCCCCTTATTTTTATTTTAATATATACACTGGGGACAACTTTTATTCCTGCCACTCCATTTATGTTAATTGCCGGCATTTTGTTTGGTTTTAAATACGGATTTATTTATATATTTATCGGAGGAGTTCTAAGTTCCATTATTGTATTTTTGGTATCAAGAAAATTGGGTAAAGAATGGGTAGAGAAAATTTTGGAACATAGGTATTTTGTATATCTTAATAAACACAATAAAAAATTGGAGGACAGCTCCATTTGGGGCATTATGATTTTAAGGATGACACCCATAATGCCTGCTGGTGCTTTAAGTATTTTAATGGGAGTTTCCAGAATAAAAACAAAAGACTACATCATAGGTACAATGATTGGTTTCCTTCCAAGTACTCTTTTGACTGTTTATTTTGGCAGTCTTATTACAAAAATAATATAGTCTTCTCGGCTGATTGTTATTTTTTCTCTAAATTTTCTCCGAGTACTCTTTCAATATCTTGAACGATAGATTGCAAACTTTCGTCTGATTTTATAACATAGCCGACAGCGCCCATAGCCATTACATCACTTATTTTTTTAACACTGGACAGATTTGAAGATACTAATACCGGCACTTTTGGCAAATCTTTTGATTCTTGAAGTTTCTTTAAAAAGGCAGTGCCGTCAAGCTTTGGCATCATTAAATCAAGTATGACCAAATCCGGTTTTTCAGATATGAGTTTTTGCAAGCCGACTTCTCCGTCTTCAGCGCTGAGCAGAGAATATTTACCGGCAGGCAGCGCCGCTTCCAGAGTCTTAGAGAAAAATTGGTCATCATCTATCACGAGTATTTTTTTCATTTGATTTAGTGAAATCATGTCGTCCCAAGATCCATTAAGGGACGGCTTTTTTCTTTTAATTATTACAAATACATAATATCACAATTACAAAGGTATAGTAAAGAAGAAACTTGATCCTATACCCTCTTTTGATACTACCCCTATCTTGCCGCCATGAGCCTCTACTATACCTTTGGCGATAACCAAACCAAGTCCGGTACCTTTATTTTGATCATCAGATGAGTTTAGCCTAACTTGTTTGTAAGTGTGAAATAAATTTTCCAGATTAGTTTTTGAAATACCGATACCAGTATCAGAAACCGCCACACATAAAGCAGGAACATTGATTTTTATATCGGCTGTTTCTGGAAATACAATAAATTTATCCCTTGCCAAATCTGTGGGTAGTGGCTCACCGGGCTTATAAGTAAAGACAGACAACAAAACCGAACCACCTCGAGAAGTGAATTTTATGGCGTTTGAAATAAAATTGTTTAGAATTTGCTTGACTGCCTGTGGGTCAAATTCAGAAAATTGAGGGGAATTGTTGCTGAAGAAAGATTGCAAAGAAAGATTCTTGGCATCAGCGGAAATTTTGTAAAACGAAATTTTATTTTCCACTATTTCTTTTATATCGACCTTTTCTTTGTTTACTTCAAACTTGCCCGCCTGAAGTTTTGAAAAGTCTAAAATATCATTGATTAATTCAAGCATAGAGGCGGAGCTCTGGTGAGCCATATTTAAATATTCTTTAAATTTATCTGAATTAGCCAAAATAGACCCAGAAATCATAAGTTCTATTATCTTTTTTATACCATCTAAAGGTGAACGGAGTTCATGCACAATCATAGAAGTGAATTCTTCCCTCACTCTTTCAAGTTCTATATCTTTTGTAATATCGTGAAAAACTACTACTGCACCGAGTATCTGGTCGCCCCCTTTAAGCATAGAGTGCGAAACCGAGCAGACTCCTATTTCAAAAAATGAATCGTCAATATTTATTCTTTCCGAATAATATGGGTTTTTCTTTTTAATTACCTCTTCCAGCTTCCCATGTATATCAAATTTACCTCCCAAGGCGTTAACAAAATCAAAAAAATTTACATCTTTTCCATCAGCTAAAAGATTAAATTTTATAATTTTCTTGATAGCCGGATTGGCAACAACTACTCTGTATTCGGTATCAACCATCAAAACCCCGTCTTCCATACTTAAAACCATGGCATTCAATTTGCCTTTTTCCATCTCTACTACTTCCTCTAGGCGAGAAACCGCTTCCGAGGCTCGTCCTGTAATTTTATACAATATAGTCATATCTTCTTCTTTATATAAACCGACATCTATATGAGCCACAGTCAAAACTCCGGCAACAGCACCTCCTATAACAAGAGGGATATTAAATAAAGAGCCTATGTTCTGTTTTATTTCATCAACAACAATCGCTCCGGAAACCACCTCATCAATTGCCGAGGAATCAAAAGATTTGTCGGTCAAAGCGGAAAGTGAGGCAATCATTCTATCTTTCATTTCCGATAAAAACGAACGGCTTACGGATTTTTCAATATGGGTATTTATTTTTATTTTCTCGGGATTGATAACTATATAACCCACAGCCGTATAATCTATAAATTGCTTTAGAGACCCGGTTATTATTTGAAGAATCTCTTCAACATTCAAAGAGTACCCGACTCTCTCCCCCAGCTCTTTAAGTATGGTAAGTTCATAAAGACGGCGAGTTGATTCTTCTCTTTCCTTTGTGGTTTCTTTCTCTCTTTTTTTAAGGGAGTAGTAAAAATAAAAAACCAAAATAACCAACAATAGAAATATTGGAATTAAAAAGTTAAATATCATGGCGCTCGAAAAAAGCGCAGTATTCATTTAAGTACTCATTATGCCTTTAAGAAGCTTGTTGGCACCGATAACCGTAAATATATACCCTACTGCGAAACAGGCAGTGCTTGTTATATTAAACCAAAAGCTTATAAACCATGGGTTCACAACCGTGGCAATGGTTCCCAAAACAATAAAAGATACGCCAATCCCAATATAATTAAGAACCGATCCAAACAGTCCGCCCCCAAGTCTTTTTGCCGCTCTAAAAATAATAACATTAGCGATAATCCCTATAAGGATAGAAAGGAGCAAAGAGAAATTACCAGCAAATATAGAAGCATAAGCAATACCGTCATTGGATTGTGGTATATCCCAATTTTGAGCGAGCACAATAACCGGCCCTACTGCCACAACTCCGACGATAATCAATGATAAAAACTTTTTCATATTTTATAACTAAACAATAAAATTAGCGTTTGATTGACGGATATTTTTCAAAAATGGAATTAACCGCGTTTTTAACGATTTCTCCAGAAAGAGCAACGTATTCATCTATCAGTTTTTGGAGTACAACCTGCTCCGGTCCGGAAACACTGGTCACTTCACCCTGATCAGACACTTTAAGTCCGGGCACGGCTCTGGCTTTGAGCACGGCCATCTGAGGTCCCAAGATAACTATCTGCTTTTTGATTATCTCTGTGAGCATCTGCTTATAGTCTGTATTTGTCGGTTCCATATTAAATTAATTTGATCAAATAAAAATAAACTTAACCACATCTATATTATATCAAAATAAAACTCCCGCACTTCTTTTATGTGGATTGCTTGTCATAGATAAGATGGGGTGCATGGGGTTGATTCTTACAGAATCTGTACAGGTTTCCCATCTTTTCGGATTAAAAATCCTCAAAAATATGGGAGAACCTTTTCACCTCCCATGACGCAAGCAAAGTAGTTTGCTTGCTTATCCCCCAGCTTCGCTGGGTGATACATGGGAGTTGGTCACGGATAATCTGTTCGTCAGACACTCACAGATTTCCGCGACCCCGCTTCGTAGTTTTTTATTGCTATAAAAAACATACTCCGGCTTTCAACATCCCAGCCGTGTGCAAAGTAGTTTGCACACTTACCACCCATTTCGCTTTGCTACATGGGTGATACATGGGAGTTGAACCCATAACCTCCGCTTCCACAGAGCGGCGCTCTAACCAGTTGAGCTAGTACCACCATTAATTTTATATTCTGGCATAAAAAATAGAATTTTTCCAGATTACAGGTGAAAAAACTGACAATACTCAAAAACAATAAAAGTGAAAACTTTTTTAAATTATAGGGGTGTAAATTAAACTTTCTCTACTTCTGTACCCTCTTTGACCTTCTTATCAGTCTTTAAACCTACCATTTCACCTTTGGATGCTTTCTCCACAGGCTCGTGGTCAACTTGGAGCGATGTAACCTCTTGCTCAAAATCGGCATCGTGACCTTCAAACTTTATCTTGTCGCCGACTTTCAGGGTTTTTTTGAGCTCCAATATGGCAACCCCTATGTTGTCATAATAATGTGTAACTTTTCCGACCTTCATAATTTTTAATTATATCATAAAAATATTTTTCTTCTTAATATTCTGGTGCCCAGGAGAGGACTCGAACCTCCACGCCCGTGAGGGCTTATCCACCTCAAGGATAAATGTCTACCAATTTCAACACCTGGGCAATACCAAATTAGTATAGCTATTTTTCAGCTTTTTTCAAATAAAAAACTTATGACGAGAAAGAGTTTTTTTGATTACTCAGTTTTTGCTTCTTCTGCAACTTCAGAAATAATAGTTTCCTCTATATCTGGCAAGCTTCTTATGTTTCTTATTTGACGTCTGATGTCTTTAGCGGCTTTTTTGCGAATGTGATAAAGCTTGGCCCTTCGGACTTTTGAACGTCTGACTACTTCTATTTTTTCAATCATTGGAGAATAAATGGGGAAAATTCTCTCTACTCCGACGCCGCTTGCCACTTTTCTTAAAGTGAAAGTACCCCCTGCTTCTTTGCCGTGTTTTACTGCTAGGCATGTGCCCTCGAAGTCTTGCAATCTTGTTTTTGGTTTGCCGGTCTTTTTATCTTTTTCAACTATTTTTTGGGTAACACGAATTGTATCTCCAGACCGCAAATCTAGCTTCTGCCTCTCCTCAATATTTACTGATGAAATTGTAATCATAATATTTATTTTAAAATTTTATGGGCGGGGTTTTATTCCTTTTTACCAACTTTCCTTCTGCTTACCATATTTTTGTTTGAATATTTCTTGGCTCGGCGAGACTTTTGGCCTTTACCGGTAGGTTTACCCCATAGAGAAATAGCGCGTCTTCGGCCTCTGCCTTGTCTGCCTTCACCTCCGCCGTGTGGGTGGTCAACCGGATTTTGAGCAGTACCTCGTACCGTAGGACGGATACCTTTCCATCTACTTTTGCCTGCTTTGCCGTAATTTTCAAGTCTTTTTTCCTCATTTGAAACTTCACCGATACTTGCCCAGCAGCCTTCCCTCACTTTTCGTACCTCAGTTGATGGCATTTTCAAATCAATGTATCCGGCATCTTTAGCAATCACTTGGACAAAATTGCCGGCTGAACGGGCTATCTTGGCCCCTCCTTTTGGTTTTAATTCCACGTTATAAACAAAAGCGCCAACCGGTATATCTTTAAGTTGTAATCTGTTACCCAACTTTATTTCTGCATTTTCCGCCGTCAAAAATTCTTCACCAACTTTAATATTTTTAGGCAAAAGTACATATCTCTTTTCACCATCTTTATACACAGCTAGACCGATAAATCCAGTGCGATTTGGGTCATATTCTACTGAAACAATTTTATAAGGAATATTTATTTTGTCATATCTAAAATCAATTTCTCTAAAGAGCCTCTTGTGACCTCCTCCTTTGTGACGTACCGTTATCCTACCGGCATTATTTCTACCTACAGATCTTTTTATGCCAAAAGTAAGGGCCTTCAACGGTTCATGTCCGGTCAAGACAGATTTAAAAGACACTACTGACATATGTCTTCTAGGATTTGATCTTGGTTTGTATTCTTTCATTGCCATGTTTTTTATTCTAATTTATCTCCTTTCTTTAAATATATATAAGCTTTCTTTACTCCATTTTTGCTGCCTATTTTACCCCTCACAAAAACTTTTTTGGCAGGATTTTTGACGATATTTACTTTAACTGGAGAAACTTTATAAAAAGCTTTAAAAGCTTCAGTGATTTGTCCCTTGCTTGCTTTTGGATCAACTTCAAAAATATGTACATTGGCTTCGGAAACAAAAGTAGCCTTCTCGGTTATACGAGGTTTTAATATGATATCTGCGTATTTTGATTTTAAATTTGTTGCCATGATGTTTATTTCATCTTAGAAGAAAGTATCGCTATTGATTTTTCCGGTTCAGTCATAACGAGGTATCTGTATTGCAAAAGGTCCATAGCGTTTAAATCTTTCACAAGACCCAACTCCAAATTACTAAAATTACGGAAACTTTTCGAAACATTTTGATCTTTCTCTTGAAGTGCGATGAAAGCGGCATTTTTCCTTCTTCCAATCGAACTAAATTCTTTTATTTTTGAAAGAGAAGTAATTATATTTTTTGCTTCTTTGGTCTTTGGTATTTTTAAGGAAATATCCGTAAGAAAAATTATTTCTCCGTCTTTAAATTTACGAGAAAGTACGGTAAAAAGTGCTTTCATTTTCATCTTTTTATTTATTTTCCTTGAATAATCTTTGTCGTTCCTAGGTCCATGAGATACGCCACCACCAACCCACAAAGGGCTTCTGCGAGAACCGTGTCTGGCTCTACCGGTCCCTTTTTGTTGCCAGGGTTTTATACCAGAGCCGGCCACTTCTCCTCTGTTTTTTGTGTGAGCTATCGGTGTTCTTTTGTTTCCCATCATGCTTATGGTAACTTGGTGCACCAAATCTTCGTTCCAAGATAAACCAAAGACGTTCTCCGGTAATTTTACCGTGCTGATTTCTTTTCCTATTTGATTGTAAACTTTAGCGTCCATGGTTTTTAAATTAGCCTCTGATTTCAACCAGTGTTCCTCTCCTCCCCGGTACTGCGCCAGAAACCAACATTATATTATTTTCTTTGTCTATACCGATTACTTTCAAATTCTTTACCGTTATTCTGTCGCTTCCCATCCGACCGGCCATCCTCATACCTTTTATAACTTTACCTCCAGATCTGCCTCCACCACCAATAGAACCCGGCTCTCTTTCGGAGTGTTTTTGTCCGTGAGAACGAGGACCACCGTGAAATCCGTGTCTTTTAACTACCCCTTGAAAACCTTTCCCTTTTGACACGGCTGAAACGGCAATTTTGTCTCCAATTACAAAGATATCCAAAGAGATTTTGTCTCCCCTATTTAATGAAGATGCTTCTTCTATTCTAAACTCTTTGAGAGTTGCCAAGTTGCCGATATCTTTTAAATGGCCTCTGACTGCTTTCGAAATGTTTTTTTCTTTGCGAGAGCCAGTGCCTATCTGGACTGCGTTATAGCCGTCCTTTTCTTTGGTCTTAATTTGAGAAACGGTAACAGGCTCTACGTTCAAAATAGTCGCTGGCTGTACAGTTCCGTCTTCCCCAAAGATTTGGGTCATATTTACCTTTTTGGCTAAAATAAATTTCATATCCTTCAATAAAAAAGGCCGATTGGCTTTATAAAAAGATAACAAATATCCGATCAAAATGCAAGTCCGAAATTTTGACGAGTGGAGCGGCTACAAAATTTCAGGCTACATTATTTTTACATCAATGTTCACACCGGACGGCAGAGAGAGGTTTATTAGAGCGTCCATTATTTTAGGGGAAGGATTGATGATATCGATGACTCTGCGATGCACCCGCATCTCAAATTGCTCTCTGGCGTTTTTATAGACGAAAGGAGAACGGTTAACTGTCCACTTTTTTATTTCTGTTGGCAGAGGTATCGGTCCTACGATTTTAGCGTCATAACGGACTGCGGTATCTATAATCTGTTTGACTGAAAGATCCAAAATTTTATACTCATAAGCCATCACTTTTATGCGCAGTTTAGAAATAGCTTCTTCTTTTTTAGAAGATTTTTTTACTTTCTCACCCTTAAGTGTTTTAGGAACTTTAGAAGCTTTTTCTTTTTTTAAAGTACTTTCAGCCATTTTTTGAGATGAGTCAGAATAAAATTTCAAAAGTCTGGTTGAGCAAAGCGACCCGAGGACTTTTGCAAATTTTATTCTGACGAAATCTAATAAATTTAAGCTACTATTTTTGTTACCACTCCAGCACCAACGGTTTTGCCTCCTTCACGGATAGCAAATCTCTGTTTTTCTTCCAAAGCTACTGGCGCCACTAATTTAACTTTAAAAGTAACCGTGTCTCCAGGCATAACCATCTCTACTCCCCCCTTCAAGGTCACTTCTCCGGTTACATCAGTAGTTCGGATATAAAATTGAGGTTTGTATCCGGTAAAGAACGGGGTGTGTCTGCCTCCTTCCTCTTTCTTCAAAATGTAAACTTCTGATTCAAATTCGGTATGAGGAGTAACGGTCCCCGGTTTGGATATAACTTGACCTCGGTGAACATCTTCTTTCTTCAAACCGCGAAGCAAAATGCCCGCATTGTCTCCAGCTTGACCTTCGTTTAATTGTTTGTTGAACATTTCGATACCGGTGACGGTTGTCTTCTGAGCGGCTTGTAGACCGATAACTTCAACATCTTCACCGACTTTTACTATACCTCTTTCAATCTTCCCGGTTACAACGGTACCTCTCCCTTCAATTGAGAATATATCTTCAACCGGCATAAGGAACGGTTTATCAAGATCGCGGACAGGTGTCGGGATGTAAGTATCAAGAGTGTTAACAAGTTCAAATACTTTTTTGGCCCATTCGTCGTTTGCGTCTTTGGCTTCCAAAGCTTTAAGGCCGGAACCTCGGATAATAGGAGTATTGGCTCCGTCATAATGATTTTTGTTCAAAAGGTCTCGGATCTCCTCTTCAACTAAGTCAATGAGGTCCTGCTCGGACACCATGTCGCATTTGTTTAGGAAAACTACGATTTTAGGCACACCGACTTGGTAAGCCAAAAGGATATGTTCTCTGGTTTGAGGCATAACTCCGTCAGTAGCGGCAACCACAAGTACTGCGCCATCCATTTGAGCGGCACCAGTAATCATGTTTTTTATGTAATCGGCGTGTCCCGGAGCATCAATGTGAGCGTAATGCTTGACCGGTGTCCAATATTCGGAGTGGTGGAGAGCGATAGTAATGCCTCTTGCCTTCTCTTCAGGCGCATTGTCTATATTATCTACACCCTCAACACGAGAACCATAACCTTCCGCTTTATGCATATCAAGAATCTTGAGGATAGCTGCGGTTAAAGTTGTTTTACCATGGTCAACGTGGCCGATGGTGCCGACGTTTACGTGAGGTTTGGAACGATCAAATACTTCTGCCATAAAAATTAAATTAAAATTATTATTAAATTTTTGCGAGCAATTAAAAACCCGCTTATTTGCAATACGCTATATCATATCAAAAGCATAATTTTATGCAAATATACCGGAAGTGGCGCGTTTAAGGCGAGACATCTCTTCAGAAACTATTTTATCAAACCCGGGCACCCTGGATTTAAGAAATGAAATGACTTTTTGATAATCACTCCCTGCGCTCCCAACCGTCCCGTCAAAATCATTCATTACCTCTTCATTCATCAAATCGACGGCCCTTTCTACCACTGACTCAAAAAGAAGGTTGCCGATTTTTTCAATCATTCTTTCCTGCTCCCTGCTACTCATACCATCAAGTCCGAAATCTTTTATTATTTTTTTATTAAATTCATCGTTCATTTCATTAGGAGTTTATTTTATAATATCATAATTCTATTTTATAATTCTCGTCTTAGGAGTATTTTTTAAAAGAAAGCCCCCTATTCTCCCTACAAATTGTTCCACATTTTCATTTTCAAACGGCTTGACTACTCCATTTGACTGCTCCATGAGTCCCACTACCTGCTTTATAAAAGCATCGTGTTTTGGAGATTTTGACAATTCTTCAATAACTTTGGCGGACAAACCGGATTTAGTTGCGTCGTGTGTGTAATATTCCAATATTTTATTTGCCGGAAGTTTTGACATAAATCTCCATTCACTGGTATTGATTCCGCCCACTGTGCCAAATCCCAAGAAATTATGCTTATCGTAGAATCTGTTAACTTCATTTGTCAAAGCCGCTTTGACATCACTGTGTTCATAAACATCACCGGCCATTGTTCTTAATCCTCCTTTGTTTGTCTCCAAAGTTTGCAATCGCTGTTTTGCTTCAGCAACTTCATTTTCAAGCTGTTTCCTTTGGAGAATATCTTCAGCGGATGATTCATAAATTGAATGTTCCGCTATTGGCTCCGGCGCTGGGTTGTCGGTTGAAGTGTCTGGATGATGGATAGGTTCAGTAGGAACAACTTCAACAGGAGTTTCTTGCACCTCTGGTGTCGGAGTTTCTAGAGGGGTAGATCCAGGAGGCACAGCTTCGACGGGGACTTCCGGTACTATTGGTTCGGGAATTGTTTCAACTTTGGGTTTAGTAGCTAAAATTTCCGCCACTTTGTCATTTGTGATTTTTACATCCGGATTTTCTTTTACCCAATCGGCAATTTTTGCATTATTGGTTGAAATGGAATTTTCTTGAGCGCTGCCCGGAGATATGGTTTCTTGGGCTTTATCCAAAATTGATTTTACTTCTTTTGTATTTTCAAAAAGTTTTGAAAAATCTGTTTTGTCTCCGATATGGATGGCCCCTTCATGTCCCAGCCCATAATTTTCAGGATGTTGGAGCGCTTTATTAGTCATAATACTTAAGACATAAGTCTTTTGAGCTTCGGTCATACCTTTAAACTGATCATTATGGTCAAGAGTTTTTTCCAAAATTTTCCATGTCGAATCTCCGGCAACCACATCGTGTTTTAATAACGCTTGGTCAGAAATTATTTTTTCTACTGGGGAAGCTAAAGTCTCAGATGGTTCGGAAGGAACAGCAACTTTTGGAGCAATAGGTTCTGTAGCGACAGATACCTTCGGTGGCGGAATAGGCTCGATAGGTGCTACAGGTCCAGTTTGAGGTTTGGTTGGAGGGGGTTCAAAACCTTTTCTGGGAGACAATCTATGTTCTTCAATACTACCTAACTTTCCTCCTTTTGTCTCAAGAGCTGACTTAGTAGCACCACCCATACCCATTACCGCATGTTCTGCTAACCCTGTTAGAAGTCCGGCTCCAGCACCAGCGGCTACAGTAGTCCCCATTTTCTTCAAAGTTATTTTTATTCTTTCTTTTTTATATCTTTGTTGTATATCTTTAAATCCGTTTGATTTTTCTTCCAAAGAAATGTCCGCATTTTTTAAATCCTCCGTTTCTTTTTCTTCAGCCTTCTTCAATTCTTCAGCCGACCATTTTTTATTTGCCCATTCTCCCGCAACAGCGCCGGCAATACCCGAAATCCCTACTCTAGCGGCCCTCCAAGCCAAATAGCTCGCTACCCCAATTGCTCCGGGAGCCGCCACTGCTCCAAAAGCCAATCCAGCAACACCACCTATACCAAAGCTTACGGCCATCCTCTGCGTCCTTGAAAGGCCTAGGTACCATTTCACTGCCTTATTACTTAAAATATTTTTAGCCTTCTCT
>Ga0156040_121_pt2 | contig 23757 bp, 24 predicted proteins | sample RifCSPlowO2_02_FD_107693 | JGI IMG/M metagenome (GOLD analysis project Ga0156040, IMG submission 107693) | Candidatus Zambryskibacteria bacterium RIFCSPLOWO2_02_FULL_38_13 | reverse complement strand
TAGAAGTCGCACAGAATATAGACAAAATTGCTTCTGATTCAGACCTTTTTGCGAAAAAGGTCTGTGCCAAAGAAATCTTTGGCTCGAACCTTCTCCTCGGCGAAAAATCAGTGCGCGCCAGCGCGCCAAAAATTCTAAATTCGTTTGGAAAAATGGGGGGAAATCAGTGGGACGCGCTTCGCGCGTCCCACCTTCTGGCTTTGAAAAAGCCGTTGAGTTCTGTATTGGTGCCACCGGTAGGAATCGAACCCGCATCTTTCCCTTAGGACGGGACTGCTCTATCCATTGAGCTACGGCGGCAATTGTGAATTTATCTTAGCATAAACAAAATGGATTAAAGTAACCCACAATACCGAATAGCCGTTCACATCAGTGGGTATATAATATGTATATTCGCTATGCATTTACAACAGACAAAACAAAAAGCTATTGATTTGAGAAAACGAGGTTACTCTTATAGTTATATCACGCAATTTGTGCCTGTTTCTAAAAGCACTTTAAGTGATTGGTTAGGAAAAATTCCTTTCTTACCAAACAAGCATACTATTGAAACTATAGGAAAAGCCAGAGCGGCCTCTGGCGCAAAAAAGCATCTAATGAAGCTTGAGAGTTTAAATAAAGCAAAACTACAATCAGAAAAAGACATCGGAGAAATATCAAAAAGGGATTTATTTATGTTAGGCTTAGCAATTTACATTGGCGAAGGCGGAAAATTCAATGATATTACAAGAGTCGTAAATGCAGACCCAAGAATTATTAGATTGTCCATAAAATGGTTCATTGAAATTTGTGGAATAAGGATCGAACAAATTAGAATACGTTTATATTTATATCCCGATAATAATGAATTGGAGTGTGTAAATTATTGGTCTAATTTTACCGAAGTTCCTATAAGTCAATTTCACACATCTATCATTGATAGATGTGTGAACAAAAAAGAAAATAAAAAAGGCAAATTACCTTTCGGTACTGCTCATATGTCTATAATAAGTCTGGGCGACAAGAATTTTGGGGTTAATTTACACAGATTGATTTTAGCTTGGATTGATAAAGTTCTGTGTTAAAATGGCGTGTATTGCGGGATTAGTTTAATGGTAGAATACGAACCTTCCAAGTTCGATGTGCCGGTCCGATTCCGGCATCCCGCACAGAATTAGTTTTTAATTTTTTGAAGAAATTTTTATTACCTCATCAAAATTATCTTCTCTTGAGATTTTATTTTTTTGTTCTTTTCCGCATTTTTGGCACTTATGGATAATGGTCCACTCTCCTCCATTTTCTTCCGATGAGATTGGTTCCATAAGGCTACCGCAACTCTCGGCACGGTCTCCGGGGAAGATATCTACATGTTTTGAATACAAACATTTCGGGCAGTGGTTAGTAAACCCGTTCCCTCTTACTTCCATGCTGCAGTTTTCGCAGACAAAATCCTCTATTTTCCTTTTAAATTTTGAAGACATTAAAAAAGAAGCTAAATCGTTCGGAGTGCCGAGAATCGGACTCGGACCTAATGCTCCCAAAGCATTTATACTACCACTATACTACACTCCGCCTTCGGTCCGCAGTAGCGGACCTTCGGCGTGACAAAGTCCGCCAAAAGGTTCCGCGAAGGCGACCTTAGCTACAACATCCTATCATAAAATCAAGTTTTCAATAAATTTTACCTTAGCCACTCGTTTTTCCTGGTCTAAAAAGACGCAAGCTAGATCAAATTGCCATAGAGGCTCTTCTTTTTTGTATTTTTCTAACAAATAGGTTTGTATGGCTCTTTTCAACCTTTTTAATTTCCAAGGGTGCATATTGTCTTCTGGTCTATAATTGTTTATCTCTTGCTCAAAATGACCACCAAAACTTTTTCGACTAACAGTCTTAACTTCCACAAAATGAATAAGTCCGTCTTTTTGAGCGATAATGTCCAATTCCCCCCATTTTTTACTATAATTTCTGTCTATTACAGAAAATCCTTTATTTTCAAGGTATTTTGCCACTATATTCTCTCCTACTGCCCCTGTTTCGTTATGTTTTGCCATTTTCTTGTCTTTGACTTATACACAATGTCCCCAACTTTATCCCCAGCCCCGTTGAAAACTAACGTCAACTATACCACAAAGACATTTTAATAAATTTTCTGCTCCTAGTACACTAAAATGTCTGTAAGCTATAAATGAAATTTTATTTATTAAAATATTTATGTTAAATTTACTCTGTTAATAAAAGCGACCATAATTTAGTGGCAAAATACATCCTTGCCAAGGATGAGATGCGGGTCCGATTCCCGCTGGTCGCACAAAATCATTCTAAATTATTTTGCGCGCTCGCCAGGATTTGAACCCGGAACGACGATTCCGAAGATCGTTGTGATATCCGTTTCACCACGAGCGCAGAAGTATCAGTATACAATACTTTTTTTGAATTCGGCAACTAAAAAATTTTGCCAGAATTGCATTTTTCTAAGTAAATCAGATCCTTTTGAAATCTCAATCCTAATACATCCTTTATACATAGGTCTTTTTTTAAAACCTAGCCCCTTTGGTTTGTAGACGGTCTTTTTGAATTTTGATAAAGGGAAACCTGTTATTTTCGACCAATACTCCTCACATTTTTCATAAGAATATATTTTGTGCATATATAGACGCAAATGCACATTTTCAATTCTTTTTGGTAGAAATTTTTTGCACCATAAAATCATATAATTTATCATGTCTGGGTCTGAGTTCATGAATTGAAAAGTAGAAGTTCTCTTTGATCCTTCTGCCCAATATAGGCCAATTCCAACAAGAAACATTGGATTATTCTTTAACTCTTCAAATTCTATTTTTGCCTGTTCAAATAAAACTTTTTCTTTTTCTAATCTATTTCTTCTGTTCGCTGTGGCCGATTTTATGCGGCCTCTCGATATATTTGAATCAGCCCTCTCTTTGAGAAGCTTTTTTTCCTCCGAAGTTATTGGTAAGTCCTTTAACCAACTTGAAATAGTACTTTTTGTTACAGGGATTTCTGAGAGAATATCTTTATAACTATAGCCGTCCCTGCGTAATTTTATTGCTTTTTCTTTTTCCAAAACCTTAGTCTTCATGTTATCTACCATAGTAACATAGTTCTGATTAAAATTATAGTATAAAATTGTGGATTTCTGACATTTTGTATTACAATTAAAATATGCCCAATAAAGTCAAAATAGAAAAATTTAATATACCCAAAGAAGTTTCCCATGCAACCAAAACACTTAAGGACGCGGGTTTTGAAGCATATCTGGTTGGTGGCTGTGTTAGAGACCTTTTTATGGGCAGAAAGCCAAAAGACTGGGATGTGACTACAAATGCTGTTCCAGAAGAGATTATTCCCCTATTTCCCAAAACTTTTTATGAAAATAGCTTTGGTACTGTTGGAGTTGTTAGTGAAAATACCCGCCAGAACGATGAAATCTGGCAGGTTTCCAGCGACTTGTCTATTGAGGAGACGGAGGCCTTAAAAATAATAGAAATCACTCCATACCGCATTGAAAGCTCGTATTCTGACCATAGAAGGCCTGATAACGTGCAATTCAGTAAAAACATACTAGACGACCTAAAGAGGCGTGACTTCACTATTAATGCCATTGCATACGATGTAGAAAGCGGAGCAATTATAGATCCATTTTTTGGGGTGGCTGATTTAGCTAGAGGTGTTATAAAAACTGTCGGCAAAGCTAAAGAAAGGTTTTTTGAAGACGGTCTTCGAATACTTAGGGCTATCCGGTTTCATGTGGAACTAGGATTTCCTCTAGATCCAGAAACAGAAAAATCAATATTAGAAAATAAAGATATTTTAAAAGAAGTTTCTCGTGAAAGAATACGAGATGAATTTGTAAAGATAATGATGTCTCCTAATCCAAGCAGTGGGCTTATGATCTTAAAAAAATTGGGTCTATTGCTATATATTATCCCGGAATTAGAAGAAGGCGTTGGTATTGAACAAAACAAAGCTCATGCTTTTGATGTTTGGACTCATTTACTAAAAACTGCTCAACATTCAGCAGATAAAAAATATCCGTTACATGTGAGACTTGCCGCTTTGCTCCATGATATATCAAAACCAAAAACCAGAAGATGGGACGAGGAAGCAAAACAATGGACTTTTTATGGGCATGAAGTTGTTGGTTCACGTGTAACTAAGAAAATACTTGAGAATTTAAAATTTTCACGTGAAACAATAGACCAGGTAGTCAATCTTGTCCGTTGGCATATGTTCTTTTCCGATACAGAAAAAATAAGCCTTTCTGCGGTTAGACGATTAGTGGCAAATGTTGGTAAGGAAAATGTCTGGGATTTAATAAATTTGAGAGGGTGTGATCGTATCGGTACAGGAAGACCAAAGGAAAACCCTTATAGATTGAGAAAATATCAAGCCATGATAGAGGAGGTTATGAGAGATCCTATATCGGTAAGTATGTTAAAAATTGATGGTAAGAAAATTATGGAAATCCTTGACATTTCTCCTGGACCCAAAATAGGGAACATACTGAATTCTTTACTGGAAGAAGTGTTGGAAGATCCCTCTCTCAATACTGAAGAATATTTAGAGAAGAGGACAATGGGATTATCCAAAATGTCCGATAAAGAATTAAAAGAGTTTGGAGATAAAGGGAAAATAAAGAAGGAAAAAGAAGAGGAAAAAGAAATAAAAGAAATAAGAGGCAAACATCATGTGAAATAATTATCCACAATTTGTCCTTTACAATAATTTTAAAAGACATAAAATTTATATCGGACAGCTGATATTTTTTAAAGACTATAATCAGCATTAGTTCCTTATAATCCGATGTACGTCGGATTGAAAGAAAGTTTGGTTAAGCATAAAAATGAAATATAAATCTCCTCACTCTTTTTAAATTTTTAAAGATAGAGATATTATAAAATTTTTATGAATCATGTTTTTGGCGAAACTTATCTTTTATCCCAGCTATGCTGGGGGGGTGTTCTTTTCTACAAACCGCCTTGTTGTGCGAATCCTCCACCGCATCTTGGCGGTTTTGTTGTATTCATTTTTTACAGGTTGTATAATGGATGTTATTAAAAGCTAATTTAAAAATATGAAAGGACTTCACATGGTAACTTGGATTCTTCTAGTAGTAGGAGGTCTAAATTGGGGGCTAGAAGTTTTGGGGTGGGGAATAGGTAACTATATACCCGAAGGTTTAGCAACACTCGTATATGCTTTGGTGGGTATTTCGGCAATCGTTGAAATATTTACACACAAAAGCAATTGCAAGCATTGTGAAAAGAAGATGGGCGCTTAACTGCGAGTGTAATCTATTTGATTTCGAGTAAAATAGGGCAGTGGTCCGAACCCAAAACGTCAGGAAGAATTTCTGACGTTTTGATTTTAGATATAAATTCTTTGTTTACAAAAAAGTAATCTATTCTCCAGCCCACGTTTCTTTCTCTGGCATTTGCCCAATGTGTCCACCAAGTATAATGCCCATTTCCCTTGGTAAAATGGCGAAAGGTATCAATAAACCCGTCTTTTATAATTTTATCTATCCCTTCTCTTTCTTCTTTAGTAAAACCATGTCCACCTTCATTTTGTTTTGGATTGGCGAGATCATCTTTAGTGTGAGCCACATTTAAATCACCGCAGAAAATAACATTCTTTCCTTTTTTATTTACTTGTCCTGAGTGAAGTCGAAGGACATACTCCAGGAATATTGGGTCCCATTTTTTATGGCGGAGACCAAGACGGCTCAAATCTGGCTTGGAATTTGGAGTGTAAACGTTTACAACGAAAAAATCCTTAAACTCAGCTATTAAAACACGACCTTCTTTATTTGGGTCTCCATAAACATCATTTTCAATACTGTATTTTTTACATAAATCATCCGGCAAGCCAAAAATTACTTGAATCGGTTTTTCTTTACTGAATATGGCAGTGCCGCTATAACCAGCTTTTTCTGCTGGGTTCCAGTATTCTTCATATTCTTTCAAATCAAACTCATTTTGATCTTTTTGAGATTTGATTTCTTGTAAACAAATAATATCTGGTTTGTATTTCTCCACAAAAGACAAAAACAGCCCCTTTTTATGCACTGCTCGTAGACCATTTACATTCCAAGATACAATTTTCATATTTATAATAATACCTCACCCCCAGCCCCTCTCCTAGAAGCAGGAGAGGGGAGAAGAAAAACAAAATATGAGATTTTTAATAAGCGAGACTTGTTCTGCAGCTTTTAGAAATTTCATATTTTGTTTTTCTGTTATGCTTTTCTGTTGTGGAATTTTTTGTGGATGTCGCGCAAGTGCTTGTCGGTGACATGGGTATAAATTTGGGTAGTGCCGATATTGGCGTGTCCCAAGAGAGCTTGGACGCTACGCAAGTCAGCGCCGTTTGAAAGGAGGTCGGTGGCAAAAAGGTGGCGCATGGTATGGGGCGTCACTTTTTTAGAAATACCGGCGGCAATGGCATATTGTTTTATAATCCTAGCTACTGATCTTTTGTTTATCCTAAGGCCTTTTTTACCAAAATTTCCATTTTTGGAAAGTTGGGCAAACATTGCGTCATCTAAATCTTTTCTTTTCCCCAGATAATCACGCAAAGCCTTCTTGGCTTCATCCGAGAAAAAAACAACTCTAACCTTTCCACCTTTACCCCTTATAGAATGTTCATCATTTTTCAAATCAATATCCCTATCCAGATTACAAAGTTCGGAGACGCGCAGCCCGGTTGAAAACAGGAGATGAAGTATGGCTTTATCTCTTAATGATTTGACACTATCACCCTCAGGAGCTTTTAAAAGTCGCCCCAGCTCTGCATCAGTTATGAGATCAAGCGATCTTTCTGACACTTTAGCCAGTTCTATTCTCTCTGATGGCATTGATTTGATTTCTTGCCTTGCTAGGTATTTCAAAAAGGCCCGGATGGCAATCAGATAATAATTTTGAGTTTTTTTACTGAGTGTCTCGCCTTTTTTCTTCAAAAAACCGGTTGATTGTCTGTTGAGCCAAAGGCGAAATTCGCGCAACATATTATCATTAATCTCATTTGGTTTTTTAACCTTAGTTTGCTCTAAAAAAACCGAAAGGTAATGATTATAATTTTCAACAGTCTTCAAAGCTCTGCCTCTTTCAATCTCAACATATTCCAAAAACTGCCTTTTTAATTGTTCCAGATCTTGAGCCATACTTCCATTCTAACACTTTCTAACGTCGCACAATATGTGTTATACAACTTTGCAAAGCTAAAGTCGCACAACACAGTAATATTTTCGCAAACAAAAAGGCTACCCTCGATAACTTCATCGAAAGTAGCCTGTGACGTAGAGTGCCACCCAAATTCCGGCGGCAAACCCTACGACCAACTTCCAGTGGCGGCGCCAAACCCACTGGACAAATCTGACTAGCTGGCGCCAGAGATACGACACGGCCCCCCTCAATGTTCTGCCAGTCCACCGAGCAAAAAACTGGTGTTGGCCGATTATCATTGAGAAGCCGTAGACTGAAACCCAGATAACTAATACCAACAGGAAAATCTGTTGCGTTATCATTAGTGTCTCCTCCCAAAGAACTAAAGATTGTGTATCTTTTACATTTGCATTATACACCTACCCACTCTTTTTGTCAAGTATTTTAAATAAATCACATTTTATTGGGGATACAAAGGATATGTTGCATAAAATAGGGTTTTGTGATATGTTTATGGGGCTCATCCTCACTAACTTTTTAGCTTTGGAATTATGCAATATGTGTATATACTAAAAAGCGAAAAGGATGATGAGTTATATATTGGTTGTACAGGTGATCTTAAAAAGCGGCTTCATTTGCATAATTCCAAAGGAGTGCCATCTACAAGAAATAGAGTTCCGTTGAAGCTGATTTACTACGAGGCATTTTTAAATAAAGAAGATGCATTTGGTAGAGAGCAATTTTTTAAGACTGGGTGGGGTAGAAACAATATAAAGAAGTTATTGATGAATTATTTTAAAAGCTAAAAAGTTTGGAGGAAACATGCTTACAAAGAACAAAAAGCAAAGAATCATAAAAGAGGTGAAAATTCACGACACCGATACTGGTAGCCCGGAAGTGCAAATCGCAGTGCTTTCGCGTCGGATCGATGATTTGGCCGCTCATCTGAAGAAAAACAAAAAAGATAAACACTCTCGCCGAGGCCTTTTGGGTCTGGTAGCAGACCGAAAGTCTCATATGAAATATTTGGAGAAAAAAGATACAAAAAGGTATAATAGCCTTGTTAAGAAGCTTGGTCTAAAAAAGACTTCTTAATATTTTTTAATTCGTTCGCATTTTTATAAGAAAGGTTTGAAGGCTTGCCTCTTCGGCAGATAAACTTCAAGCTCTAAGTTAATTTTATGGCAGTTATTAAACACAAGAATCAGCGCGTTGGTATTTTTATTGATACTCAAAATCTTTACCACAGCGCCAAGAATATTTATGGAGCCAAAGTAAATTTTGACCAAGTGGTCAAAGAAGGTTTGGCAGGAAGGTCGCTTACTAGAGCCATAGCTTATGTTATTACCACCGAATCCGGTGAAGAAAAAAGTTTTTTTGAAGCTTTGGAAAAAATAGGCATTGAGACCAAAACAAAAAATCTGCAAGTTTTTGCTGGTGGAGCCAAAAAAGGGGACTGGGATGTGGGTTTGGCGGTAGACGCAATAAAGCTTGCGCCAAAGCTGGATGCGGTTATTTTGATTACCGGTGATGGTGATTACGTGCCATTGGTGGAATATTTAAAAAATGGCGGCTGCCAAGTTGAAGTGGCCTCTTTTGGCAAATCAACTTCAGCAAGGCTCATCGAAGCGGCTGATGACTTCATCGATTTGGATAAAAATACAAGGAAGTACCTAATTCCAGTGATGAGAAACAGGTCCAGAAATTAGGTATAATTTTTTGTTCCCCTTAGTTTTTTCTTATTGATTATATTTTTGGTATAATTAAAAAGAAGTAAAGTCGTGCTCTGGGTCGCCCCTCAATTGACGTTGGGGCGACACGATTTCGCTAAATCGTATGCATGTAGAAGATTCACAAATAAAAAATTTTATTATTGATGCCGGGCTTATCTCCAAATCAGAAGTGGAGGAAGTGGAAAAAGAAGCCAAATCAAAAAAGAAACCGATAAGCGAAATCCTCATATCAAAAGGTAAGTTTTCTGATGATGATTTGCGTCGGGTTCAAGCTTATATCCTCGGTATTCCTTTCATAAATTTGAAAGGGCAGGTTCTAAACCATGAAATTCTAAGTCTTATCCCCGAACCAATTGCCAGAAAGCACAACATAATCGCTTTTGAAAAAAAAGACGATTCTCTTGAGGTTGCTATGCTCGATACCGATGACTTGCAAGCCTTAAATTCAATAAAGAAAAAAGTGGGGCTGAAAATATTACCTCGCCTGACCGACTCTGAATCAATGCGGGGAGCCTTAATCCAATACCAGAAAAACCTTAAGGACGAATTTGGCGACCTTATAAAAATCGATTCTGATGAAATCAAGACTATATCCGATAAGTTGCCAGCCGAAAGCGCTTCTGAAGGTGATCTTAAAAAATTGGCTGAAGAATTGCCAGTAGTGCGGATCGTAGATACTTTGCTCAAGCATGCCATTATCCAAAATGCTTCCGATATTCACATAGAACCTTTGGAAGACCAGATTTTAGTCAGGTATAGAATTGACGGTATCTTGCATGACGCCATGATTTTACCAAAACATATCGGCTATTCGTTGGTGGCCCGCATCAAAGTGCTTTCCAGTTTGAAACTTGATGAAAAAAGATTGCCTCAAGATGGCAGATTTAAAATCGATATGAATGGAGAAAAAGTTTCTTTTCGCGTCTCCACTTTGCCTGTCTATTATGGTGAAAAAACGGTCATGCGGCTTTTACGTGAATCCGTATCAGGCTTTACTTTGGAATCTTTAGGTTTTCATGGACAGGGTCTGGAACTGTTACACAAAGTATTACAGCATACCACCGGCATGATACTGACTACTGGTCCAACTGGTAGCGGTAAATCAACGACACTTTACACCATGCTGGATATTTTAAACACACCTGGTGTCAACATTTCTACCATTGAAGACCCAGTTGAATACCAAATGAAAAGAATCAATCAAACTCAAGTTAAGCCGGAAATAGGGCTGACTTTTGCTACTGGGTTGCGCACTTTGGTACGTCAAGATCCCAATATAATAATGGTAGGTGAGATCCGCGACAATGAGACGGCATCACTCGCTATCAACGCCTCTCTTACGGGGCATTTGGTACTTTCAACCTTGCATACTAATTCGGCTGCCGGTGCAGTACCTCGCCTTATTGATATGAAAGTCGAACCTTTTCTTATAATATCCACTCTTGACGCTATTATTGCCCAAAGGCTGGTTAGAAAACTTTCTGACAAAAGAGAGAAATATTATCTTTCAAAAGCGGAAGTAGATTCAATATCCAAAGTGGTTAATCTGGATAATGTTTTAAAAATTCTTAGAGAAGAGAAGATGGTTGGTAAAAGCGACAACTGGGAAAATATACCTTTCTTTAAACCTAAAAAAGACGCTGGAGAAGAAGGCTTCAAAAGTCGCATCGGTATCTACGAGGTACTCAACGTCTCTACTGCAATTAAAGATCTTATAATCAAAGGTTCTACTACCGAAGATATCGAACTCCAATCCAAAAAAGAGGGGATGCTCACTATGCTTGAAGATGGCATCTTCAAAGCAGCTCAAGGTCTCACTACCATTGAGGAAGTTTTGCGTGTAGTGTCGGAATAAAATACTCACAATTTTTTCTATATTATTTTCTATTGTTGCTATAATTAAAGGCAACGATGCCTTTTTATAAATACAAATATATAAAAGACGGAAAAGAATTTGAAGAAACCAAAGAATTTTCTGACAAAGCGGCGCTTTATTTGGCGCTACGCTCTAATAACGGTTCGATAATATCGGTTAAGGAAATGGGATCTCCAAAAATTTCTATCAAACTTTTTTCTCTGAGAAAAAAAATGAAATCTCAGCAGGTTATCATTTTTGCTAAAAATCTTTCGGTAATGATAGATGCCGGCCTTTCCATTTCCAGAGCTTTGACTGTACTCTCCAAGCAATCAAAGAATAAAAGTCAGACTGCTGTTTTTGAAAACATAAATGCTTCGGTCAGTGGGGGAGAAACATTATCCAAATCTTTGGAAGCTTATCCGGACATATTTTCCAATCTCTTTGTTTCCATGGTTAAAGCGGGTGAAGAATCTGGCAAACTTTCGTATTCTCTGCGTATCATTGCTGATCAGCTTGAAAAGTCTCAAAGCCTTTCGAAAAAAATAAAAGGAGCCATGATCTACCCAGCGGTTATCGTCAGCCTCATGTTGATCATTGGTATTGTTCTTATGATATATATGGTGCCAACACTGACATCGACTTTTAAAGGGCTTAACATAGTTTTACCTTTGCCCACAAGGATTATCATAGCTATAAGTGATTTTCTAAGAGGCAATATTTTTTTAACTTTGGCGGCTATCTTTGTAGCTGTATTCAGCTATATTGTTTGGCATAAAACAAAAAATGGCAAGAATACTTCCGATTTTGTGCTTCTTCATATGCCAATGATTAAAACTATGACCAAAGAAGTGAATGCTGCTAGGACGGCCAGAACTCTTTCTTCCCTTGTTTCCTCCGGAGTGAGTATTCTTTCGGCAATCGGCATCACTAGCGATGTTCTCCAAAATCATTATTTTAAAGATTTGCTGAATAGCGCGTCCAAAAAAGTGGAAACCGGTGAACTCTTGTCTCAATCACTCTCGGATTCTAAAGGAAACCTTTATCCGGTTTTTGTTGGAGAAATGCTTGCGGTTGGTGAGGAAACCGGCAAATTGACCGAGATGTTAGACAATATCGCCACTTACTATGAGACCGAAGTGGACCAAAAAACAAAAGACTTATCGACAATAATAGAGCCATTCCTTATGATACTTATGGGTATTGCTGTAGGTATTTTTGCCATTGCTATGATGTTACCGACATATTCTTTGGTAGACGCTATACAGTAAGGTTAACCAAAAATTAAAGTGAAAGTGAAAATGAAAAATAGTCAGGGATTTTCTTTGGTAGAAGTTATTGTTGCATCATCTATTTTTGCTATAGTGGCTATGTCTATTTATCAGGGTTTTATTTCAATCAATGCTCTTATCTCGGCTTCTCGCGATAAAATAGCGGCGGTGAATTTGATAAACAGCGAGTTTGAGCTTATACGAAATCTTTCTTATTCGAACGTTGGGCTTAGTGGTGGTATACCAAACGGGGTTCTTTTGGCTACTTCTACTATTATCCAAGACGGCAGGGAATTTGATATAACAAGAACGATCCGCAACATAGATGACCCTTTTGACGGTACCATTGGAGGTTCGCCAAACGATCTTTCTCCAGCCGATTATAAAATGGTCCAAATAAAAGTTTCCTGCAATGCTTGCAAAAATCCTTTGGACATTTCATCTGTTTCCAACGTTTCTCCAAAAAATCTTGAGACGGCTTCAACCAACGGAGCTTTGTTTGTTAAAGTGTTTGATGCAAATGGCAATCCGGTGTCTCAAGCTGATGTCAGTATCGTTGAAGGCGCTTTAGGAATTAATATAAGCGACACTACAAACAATACTGGTACTTTGGAAATTGTTGATGTGCCGCCCGCTTCAAATGCATACAGGATTATAGTTACAAAGGATGGGTATACCACAGATAGAACCTATCCGGCTTCGGTAAGCAATCCGCATCCGATAAAACTTGATGCTACGGTCATTTTACAGCAACTTACTCAAATATCATTTGTAATAGACAAAGTCAGCACTATAAATGTCTACTCCAAAAACATACAATGTACTCCGATAGCCGATGTACCGTTTACTATTACCGGAGCTAAACTTATAGGCACTAATCCTGATGTCTTAAAATTTAGCGGGAGCTTCAGTACTGATGCCTCTGGCTCAAAAATTCTCAGTAATATGGAATGGGATACCTTTACATTTACAGTTGGAAGCGGGTTTAACCTGGCTGGCGTCAATCCGCCGTCGCCTTTTGCAGTACTTCCGGATTCGACTCAAAATGTTGATATTATCCTTGCTCAAGGGGCACCCAATAATCTTCTTGTTACAGTAAAAGATAGTGCCACAGGGTTGCCTCTTTCTGGAGTAAATCTTACTCTCACTCAAGGAAGTTTTTCGGCATCCCAAATTACCGGTATGGGTTATCTGGAACAAACCGATTGGTCTGGGGGTGCCGGCCAGAGCGATTTTACGGACCAGACAAAATATTGGAGCAGTGATGGTAATATCGATACCAATTCCCCAGCGGGAGAATTGAAATTGCTTAAAGTACTCGGATCTTACGTCTCTTCCGGAGTTCTTACTTCATCTATTTTTGATACAGGTACTTCGTCAAATTTCAGCAGCATAGTATGGACTCCGACTGACCAACCTCCACAATCCGGCACTGATAGTGTGAAGTTTCAACTGGCAACATCTGGAGACAGTACAGCAACCACCACATGGCAGTATCTGGGGTCTGACGGCACGGGAGCCACTTATTACACTCTCTCAGACAACAACATAAATTCTGTTCATAACGGCGACAGATATTTCAGGTATAAAGTATTTTTGAGTAGCGCGGCAGATAACAAGACGCCGAATGTCGCAAGTATTGCCGTTACTTATACCTCTGACTGCATACCGCCAGGTCAGGCTTTGTTCAGCAATCTTTCGTCTGGCAACCACGATTTGCTTCTGGAGAAAAGTGGCTACCAAAATCAAACTTATGGAGTAAATATCATAACTAACGGCGATTGGCAGGGCATAGGAGCTAGTATGTCTCCTCAATAAACAATATGAAAATTTTTAACAAAAAAGGATTTACTTTGACTGAAATAATCGTAGTGGTTGCCATTAGCTCAGTTATCTTTATAGCAGTTTTCAATTTTGGCAACAGCATCTTTTCTTTCAATTCAAATGCCCAAAAAAATTTAAGCGCCCAAACGGACGCTAGAAGGGTGCTCAAAAACATGGTAAAAGAACTCCGAAGCGCTTCCCCGTCAAGCTTGGGTTCGTACACCATAAGTTTGGCCAGTACTACAGGAATAACATTTTTCTCCAACATTGATAGTGATCCATACAAAGAGCAGATAAGATATTTTCTTTCCGACAAAGATTTGAAAAGAGGAATAATCAAACCGTCCGGCTCTCCGCTTTCTTATAACTCGGCCAATGAACAAATAAGCACTTTGGTGACTGGTATAAACAATGGTGTTTCTCCGATTTTTGAATATTTTGACTCTTCTTATACTGGCACTAGCACTCCGCTCGTTCAACCGGTGCAGATAACCCAAGTGAGGCTTGTCCGAGTTACTCTTAAAATAGAAGAAGACACAAATCCAACCAAGACTATTGGGCCAGTTATCGTCACAAGTCAGGTATTTTTGCGTAATCTTAAAGATAATCTATGAAAATTTTAAATCTGGAAAAGGGGCAGCTACTCATTCCTATAATTATTTTTTCATCCATATCCATAATAATTATGGGCGGTATTATGAAATGGGCTCAAATTACAATGCAAGCAAATAGGCAACTTGTAACGAGAGAAAATGCCATAGAATTGGCCGAATCAGGTATTGATTATTATAGATGGCATTTGGCTCATAATCATACCGATTATCAAGATGGTACCGGAGTAGCAGGACCTTATATCCATCAAGTTTTTGACAAAGATAATAATCTAGTTGGGCAATTCAGCTTGTCTATTACGCCGCCAATTATTGGTTCAACCAAAGTTCGTATTGAATCGACTGGTACTCCGGTGAGTTCGACTATTTCTAGGGCCATTAGGGTGGAAATGGCCATACCTTCTTTGGCAAAATATTCTGTAGTATCAAATGATGTAATGCGTTTTGGGGCAGGAACGGAAGTTTTTGGTCCAATACATTCAAATCAGGGCATCCGTTTTGATGGTTTGGCTCATAATATCGTCACTAGCGCCCTGTCTTCTTATAACGATCCTGATTTCGATGATTGCAACAACAACTCTTCATTTGCGGTTCATACTTGTCTTAATCCTGATGACCCATCGCCTCCGACTGCTGTACCTTCACGCACGGACGTTTTTGAAGTTGGTAGACAATTTCCTGTCCCAGCAGTGGATTTCACCAGTCTGACAAATAATCTGGCAAATATAAAATCTGACGCTCAAACCAGTGGCAAGTATTTTGCGGCCTCCGGCGCTCAAGGTTATCAGATTATTTTAAAAACGAACGATACTTTTGATGTTTATAAAGTAAATTCGCAGACAAATCCTCCTAGTAATTGCACCAATGTGGCAAATCAGACCAATTGGAACACTTGGAGCGTAAATGGTCGTACACTTGTAGGTAATTATGCAATACCAGCAAACGGACTTATATTCGTAGAAGACAATACTTGGGTGGAAGGTGCTATAGATAGCGCTAGAGTGACTATTGCTGTCGGCCGTTTTCCTGATAATCCATCAAATAGACCTCAACTTACCATAAACAACGACCTTACTTACACAAATCTTGACGGTACGGATGTTATAGCTCTTATTTCACAAGGAAATTTGAATGTTGGGATGGTTTCGGATACCAACCTGACCATCGATGCCGCTTTGGTTTCTCAAAATGGCAGAGTGGGCAGATATTATTATGAGAGCGACTGCTCGCCGTATAATGTCAGGAGTGTCCTCAATCTTTACGGCATGATTGCCACCAGTATCCGTTATGGTTTTGCATATACGGACAATACCGGCTATCTAACAAGAAACATAAACTACGATGCCAATCTTCTTTACGGTCCGCCTCCCTCTTTCCCTCTCACTTCCGACCAGTACAGCATTCTTTCTTGGGAAGAAATTTAGGGTATAATAGAGGTCGCGCTTGAGTCGACGTCGGGCCGTGTTTTAATCGACAGCAACACGACACGATTCTGAGGAATCGCATAATTTCGCTAAATTAAATGAAAAGACGTGATATCGTAGTAGCTAACTGGAAAATGAGCCCGGAAACACTGATTGAAGCCAAAAAAGTGTTCAATTCGGTGAGGGGTTTGGCAAAAGGCATTAGAAATACTGACATTATCATCTGTCCACCCTTCCCTTTCCTTTACCCTCTCTTAAAATTAAATCATCCCAAGAATGTATTTTTTGGAGTTCAAAATATCGCCAGTGAAATAAAAGGAGCTTTTACAGGTGAAGTAAGCGCTGATATGGCAAAAGGTATAGGGACCAAATTTTCAATCATCGGCCATTCTGAAAGGAGGGCGATGGGTGAAAGTAACGAGATAATCAGGAAAAAACTGCAGGTTGCTTTTGATACAGATTTGATACCGATATTGTGTGTTGGAGAAAAAGAGAGAGACAAGGATGGAAATCATTTGGCTTTTATTAAAAATCAAATTAAAGAATGCCTTACCGGTTTGCATAAAAAATATCTAGTTGGCATTATTGTTGCTTATGAACCTATTTGGGCCATAGGCAAATCATATAAAGAAGCAATGACGCCGACTGATATACATGAAACGACTTTATTTATAAAAAAAGTCATAGGCGAACTTTTTGGCGGAGATATTGCTGTGGGTTCCAAGATCCTTTATGGTGGCTCTGTTGAAGCAGAAAATGCAGGGTCTATTGTAGAATACGGCAATATTGACGGTTTTCTTGTGGGTCATGCTTCTCTTTCTGCTGAACAATTTTCCGCTATTCTAAAAGCGGCTGATTCGAAAAGATGAATTTATGATTAAATCAATTGAAGATGCAAATATAAAAGACGATATGAGAGTGCTAGTAAGAGTTGATTGGAATGTCCCCGTAGGGGATCCCGACGTAGGAGGGGTAAGAGAGGTATTGGACGCTTCACGCATTGAAGCATCCTTTTCAACCATAAATTATATAAAAAAATGCGGTGGTAGGCCGATTGTTATGAGCCACTTCGGCAGAGAAGGCGATTCTTTAGAGCCTGTTATAGATTTTGCAAAAAAACATTACCCGGTTTTGACAGAAGGGGTGGAATTTTTGGAAAATCTAAGAAAAAATCCGGGGGAAGAGTTGAACAGCGAAGAGTTTGCAAAAGAATTGGCGAGCAAAGCGGATATTTATGTAAACGAAGCCTTTTCTGTCTCGCATCGAGAGCATGCTTCAATCGTAGGGGTGCCGAAGTTTATAATCTCATATGTAGGCTTCCATTTTTTAGAAGAATACCAAAAATTAGAGGAAGCTTTTAATCCGGAGCATCCTTTTCTATTTGTTTTGGGTGGGGCAAAATTTGAAACAAAATTGCCTTTGGTTCAGAAATTTTTAAATATTGCCGACGATATTTTTATCGGCGGAGCTTTGGCTATCAGAGCTTCGGAAATGTCTGATAGTGCAGGCAATCCTATCGCTGACAATCCAAAAATTATTTTTCCTATCGGCGATATTAAGGCTTTGGACGCCAATATTGAAACTTTAGAAACACTAAGACCAAAAATAAAACAGGCAAAGTTTATTTTATGGAACGGGCCTTTGGGTAATTACGAAAAAGGTTTTATAGCCGGTACGATGGCTCTAGCCAGAATGCTGGCTCAATCCGAAGCTAAAGTAATAGTCGGTGGGGGGGACACTTTAGCAATTCTGAAACCAGACATCAAAGACGAAATTTCAACTCACGGCTTCATCTCAACCGCCGGCGGCGCTATGCTCGATTTTTTGGCTACCGGCACTTTGCCTGGAATTGAAGTCCTTAAATGAGCTGTTTTTAAGGCCTATTTTAACAAAAGGTTGTATTTTTATTATTCTGTGATATAACGAAACTCGGATGCAAATTCACATAGCAACTATGTTCGTTGGAACTATATTGCGGGAAAGGAAGACAATTATGAGCGATCTTATGCTCGATGTTGGACTTGCAAACGAATTAGAGCTGGCTTTTCGCGCGGCTCGCGGAAGCGATGGATCAGAATGGGCGGCTGGGGACGTGAAATGTTTGACCAACCCAGCTATCCTTGGTTGTGTTCTAGATTTGATCCAGGGTCGTGCCGAAATCGTGCTAAAGAAAGCGAAAGAAACGGTAGTATCGCTTCTCACTTTGGTCAAAACAATCACAACGCCGGCAGTTGCGGGAAAGAAAACTCGCGATTGCTTTACCAATAAGAAGCGGTACTACTACCGCGACAACAATCTGGATGCTTGGTTTCCGAAAGAACAGCCCGAACAACGAGAGAGTAAGTTCTCAATCAATCAACTCTCGCAATCGGCAACGTTCAAGAAAGTGATGGGGACTTTTCTTGGCCAGTCTAGCAATGTAGAGACTCTCGTCAAGCTTCTCAAAGAACGTAACTGCTGTACGACACTTCCCACAATTGAGTCGTTCATTGAGCGACAAGAAGCGGGTGAAGACATTGGTCTCAGAATCAATGGCTATGCCAACTTCTTCTTTGTAGAAGACAAAAACGAAAGTGTCTCGGTCGTCTACGCGCGCTTGGACGGCAGCCGTTGGCGCGTGGACGTCCGCGGGCTTGGCCGCGGCAGTGTCTGGTCTGCCGACCGCCGTTTCTTCTTCTGCAACTACACTGGGTCTCTTTAACACTTTGTCACTAGCCTCGCCAACTTCGGTTGGCGAGGCTATGTTTTTTATGGACGGGCAGAATTCTTACGGCTGGAAATTTTTATTTTAATTCTTTAATTATCTTTTTGGCGTTTCCTTCAAAATCTTTCAAATCACCTTTGATTTCGGAGTTTGGAGTCGCCCCCGCCCAGGCGGGGTAAACCCAGATATGGGCGTGTTCCACCTCGTCTCCTATAACTTTTGAAAGCACCCAATCAGTTTTGAATGCTTTTTGCAGAGCTTTGGCTATTTGTTGAACAACTTTGGAATATTCCCCTATATTAGGCACATCCCAAACCCATCGGTAGTGTTTTTTGGGGATTACTTGACAATGTCCGGGGGATTTAGGGTTTATATCCAAAAATGCCAAAAAATCTTTATTTTCATAGACTATATGAGCTGGTATTTCTCTATTTGCTATTTTGCAAAAAATGCAGTCTTTCATTACATATATGGTATCATCATTTCTATGTCTAAAAAATATACAGCAAAGAAGAAAATAGGAAAAAAAGAGAAAGAATTGGAGAATTACAATACTTTAACAGCCCAGCTTCTGAGCAATAGAGGAATTAAAACCAAGAAAGAAGCTGGAGCTTTTCTCCGGCCCGATTTTGTAAACCATCTGCATGACCCGTTTCTTTTATCTCACATGAAGAAAACGGTGGGTAGGATTTTGAGAGCTTTTGAAAACAATGAACGAATAGGCATTTGGAGCGATTATGATGCTGATGGTATCCCCGGTGGGGCTTTGCTTCACGATTTTTTCAAACTGATTGGTCTTAATAATTTTATAAATTATATTCCCGACAGACACCTTGAAGGTTATGGTCTTAATAATGAAGGAATAGAAGAACTATCAAAAGATGGGGTAAAACTTTTGATAACAATTGATTGTGGTATAAGAAATCATAAGGAAATTGATTATGCCAAAAAAATGGGAATGGAAGTTATCATTACCGACCACCACGAGCCTGCCTCGCTTCCGAGTAAGCAATCTGACAGTTTACCAAAGGCTTTTGCCATAATTAATCCCAAAAGAGCAAATTCTAAATACCCCGAAAAAATACTTTGCGGTTCGGGTGTTGTTTGGAAATTAATTGAAGCAATACTTCAGACAAAAAGGGATTTGTTAAAGGAAGGTAAAGAAAAATGGCTGCTTGATTTGGTAGGTTTGGCGACACTTTCAGATATGGTGCCTCTGGTTGGGGAAAATAGGGCGCTCGCTCACTTTGGTCTCTCTGTTTTGCGAAAAAGTAGGCGTCCCGGACTTTCTAGACTTTTTAGTACCCTTAAAATAAATAAAAATAATATAAGTGAAGACGATATAACTTTTATGATCACTCCTCGCATCAATGCCGCTTCTCGGATGGGTCACCCTAGGGACGCTTTTAAACTTTTGACAGCAACCGATGAAGTGGAAGCCGAAGTTTTTGTAAAACATTTGGATAATATAAACAATGAGAGAAAAGGAGCGGTGACTAGTATGGTAAAAGAAGCCAAGAAAAAAATAAAAGAAAAGTTTGAAAATTTTGGAGAGAAACCAATCATAGTTTTGGGTAATCCTCTTTGGCGGCCAGCTCTTTTAGGTCTGGTGGCCAACTCAATAGCGGAAGAATACAATCGGCCGGTTTTTCTTTGGGGTCGCGCTCATGATGAATCTATAGCGGACGAAGCAGAGAAAATTTTGAAAGGATCTTGCAGGTCGGATGGTTTGGTAGACCTCGTTGCTTTGATGGGGAGAGTCAAAGGTCATTTTATTGAATTTGGAGGCCATAAATTGTCCGGCGGCTTCTCTGTTAGTCATGAAAAAATTCATACTCTTGAAGATGTGCTTATTGAGGCAAGCATAGAAACCCGCCTGAACGACTCAGTCGGGCAGGTTTTAGTTGATGCCGAATTAAGTTTAAAGGATATTTCAGAAAGTTCAGTTTCTGAGATTCTGAGCTTAGCTCCTTTTGGAATGGGTAACGAAAAACCACTATTTATTTTTAGAGACATTTTGCCGGAGAAAATAAACCGTTTTGGCAAAGCCAAAGAACATCTTTCAATAAATTTGCGCGACGGCGGAAGTACCATAAGAGCCATTTCTTTTTTTACTTCTCCCGACCAGTTTGGTGACTCTTTAAAAGAAGGCATAAAAACAAACATAGTGGCCAACATTGAAAAATCTTTTTACAACAACTCAGTCGAAATCCGCCTCCGTATAGTTGATTTCTTTTCATGATCCCGTTAGAGTTTTACATGCATCAAATGGAGTAAAAATGTTATTATGCATATAATCGTATTATTACGTAATTTAAGTAAACAAAAATTCTAACGGGATGAATAAAATAATTGTTTATATAGATGGGTCGTCAAAAGGCAATCCTGGGCCGGGAGGATGGGGAGTGATTATTTTCGATGGAGAGCGTGTAAAAGAAATTGGGGGCAGGGAAGAGCAAACCACAAACAACAGAATGGAGATGATAGCGGCGATCAAAGCGCTTCAAAGCATTCCAGAAAACTCAAAAATAGAGATGCAAACAGATTCAGAATATTTGATGAAAGGTATAACTATTTGGATAAAAAATTGGCAAAAAAATAATTGGAGAACCAAAAACAAGAAAGGAGTTTTAAATAAAGATTTGTGGCAAGAGCTTTTGAAAGAAGTTCAAAAAAAGAAAGTCGAATGGAAAAAAGTTTTGGGCCATTCCGGCCATGAGTTTAATGAAAGATGTGATGAGATAGCGACTGATTTTGCTGATAACGAAAAAGTGGTATTCTACAATGGTTCAAAATCAGGATATGATTTGTTTCATTAAAAACCTCATCCCCAGCCCTTCCCCTAGGCGCAGGGGAAGGGAGGAGGAAGAAATCTGGAGGTTATAGATATTATGAGATATGTTTTCCCTCTCCTGCATCCAGGAGAGGGGTAAGGGGTGAGGTTATGATCTATCCATTTGTTGTTTCATTTACCATAGGGATTGTATTTGAAGAAATTTTTCATTTTGGATGGAGCATTGGTTTTTTTGTTTTAATTTTATCTTCAGTTTTAACTTTAGTAATTTGGAGAGATAACTCCAAATTAGCCAAAATATTTTTTATAGTCGGCATTGCTCTTTGTCTTGGAGTTTTAAGAATGGCTTTCTTGGATGTTTCTCCCGATCAAAGTCTCTCTCAATCCATTGGCCAAAAAATTTCTTTTGAAGTGGCCATCCTTGAAGAGCCTGATGTCAGAGATACTTCCGCGCGTTACACGGTAAGACCAATATCTTCTAAAAGTCTTGTATTATTAATAGCAAACCGCTTCCCCGAATTTCAATATGGAGACAAAGTGAAGGTTTCTGGCAAATTGGACTTACCAAAAAATTTTGAGAGTGATAACGGTGTTGAATTTGATTATATTTCCTATCTTTCAAAAGATAAAATCCATTTTTTAATCTATTATCCACAAATTGAAAAAATAGGAAGTGGAGAAGGTAATAAAACAATTTCTTTTTTATATTCAATAAAAAATATTTTTATTGAAAAAATATCTGCCGTTGTACCGGAGCCGAATTCTTCGCTTCTTGGTGGAGTTATTTTTGGGGTCAAACAATCTTTAGGGCAAGAATTATTGGATGATTTCAAAAAAGCGGGCCTGATTCATATTGTCGTTCTTTCCGGATACAATATTACTATTATCGCTATTGGTATTTTTTATCTGGCGTCCTTTCTCGGCAAAAGAAATATTGGTTTTGCAATAAGCGCTGTTTCAATTATTTTATTTGCTGTGATGGTCGGTCTTGGGGCCACAGTTATCAGAGCTTGTATCATGGCCCTTATCGCCATCCTTGCCAGATTTTTAGGCAGACCGGCAGATGCTTTGCGCTGGCTCTTTATTGCAGGATTTTTCATGCTTATTTGGAATCCGCTGATTCTTTTTTATGACCCGTCTTTCCAGCTTTCTTTTATGGCAACTTTGGGGCTTATATTATTCTCTCCTTTGATTTTATCTTTCATCTCCGAGCATAAATTTCAAAAATTTATTACGACAAAATTTGGATTGCGGGAGATTGTCTCGTCTACTTTAGCTGTTCAGTTTTTTGTCTTGCCAATACTTATTAGAATGTCTGGTTTTGTTTCTTTAATTTCTTTTATTATCAATCCAATTGTTTTACCTTTGGTGCCGTGGGCAATGGCTCTCGGAGCGACAACCGGCGCTTTAGGAATTTTTTCTCAAATTTCATCTTGGCCGTTTGGCGCTCTCTCATATCTTCTTACCCAGATAATAATCAGCATTACCGAATTTGGAGCTCGGGTACCTTTCGCCACTATTTCAATCGGCGCATTGCCTCTTTGGGTGGTTTTTATTTGGTACTTGGGTTACGCTATTTTGTTTTATAAAATAAACAAAAAACTAAAGCACTCAAATAAACTTTCGTCTCGACACGCATAAAATTCTGGTGAATTTTTGCTGTGCTCGGCTCAGTCAGCCTGCGCAAGTCTCGTCTCAAGATTATTTGAGTGCTTTTGAGAAATTATTCTCAACATTTTCCCAATTTAGGTTTGCAAAAAAATCTTCAATATAATTTTTCTTGCCGCTTGGCTGGTAGTCAGCAACATAAGAATGTTCCCACATATCAAGAGCAAGAATTGGCGTACAGCCCGAAAGCTGTCCTAGATGTTGTTCATCAACCCAAGAAGCAAGAAGTCTTTTGTCTCCTCTGTCATACCAAAGCATTGCCCAACCAACCCCGCGGGTGAGGGCAATCGCTTTAAATCTGTTTAACCATAATTCAAAAGATCCAAGATCAGACTTAATTTGTTTTTTAAGCTCACTTTCGTCATTGAGATTTTTTGCTTCATTTGAAAACGAATCAAAATAAACTTCATGATTTCTCATACCGTTGTATTCAAAAGAAAATCTTCTCTGTATTTCACCCAATTCGTAAGCGTATTTATCCGCATCTTTTACAAGTTCCTCAATGTGCTCCAAAATAAGATTCGAGTTTTTTACATACCCGACATAAAGTTTCAGATGTTCTTCAATAGTTTTCTCCGAAATACCTTTTAATTTTGGAATGTTGAACTTTTTCTCTTCAAACTTTTGCATTTGATTTAGCGAAATCATGTCGCACGATACGTCGATTAGAGTGCGACCTTATTCCGATTTATTTATAATATTGTATTCTTATT
>Ga0156040_127_pt1 | contig 24643 bp, 26 predicted proteins | sample RifCSPlowO2_02_FD_107693 | JGI IMG/M metagenome (GOLD analysis project Ga0156040, IMG submission 107693) | Candidatus Zambryskibacteria bacterium RIFCSPLOWO2_02_FULL_38_13 | reverse complement strand
TTTTCATTTTGTATCTCGTAACCACGCTCAAATCCTTGTGGTCGGGTATCTCACTGCCATTCTACTCATCCTATTTCATTTCCGCACATTTTTCTTTGGATAATTGCTTTTTTACTACTAATTTGTAATATAAGAAACAGAAAGCGAGGTGTGGCATGGCGCTACATCATATAACTAAGGAAGAAGTCGCTCAATTAGAAAAAGAGAAAAAAAGAAAAGAAAGAGCGAAACAATCTCGAAAAAGAGCATTCATCCAAAAATGGGTTTCTCTTTTTGGTAAAGACTTTCCTTTAGGACTGGCCGAGAGACAAGCAGAGTTACTTTGGAAAACATTTTCCAAAACCAATCACTCTCATCCAACACTAGAAGATTCCAGATTTCATATTCTTCGCTGAAAAGCCGTCCCGATATTATCGGGACGGCTAGTTTTTTTATTTATCCTATCTTATGAATCTTCACTTTAAAAAATGGCTGACGATGACCGTTTTTCTTGAAGTAACGGCTCTTTTGTTTGTATTTAATGACGATAACTTTTGCATTGCGTCCGATCTCTAGCAAAGTGCCAGAGACCTTAGCTCCACTAATATATGGAGTGCCAATATCGGTTGAATCCGTGCCATTATCAATTAAGAGAACTTTATCAAAAACCACTGCATCCCCTTCTTTCATATCGTCGTTCCCGCCCTTTTCAGTTTGAGCAAGTATTTTTTCGATTTTTATAGTATCCCCGACAACCACTCTGTATTGTTTGCCCCCAGTTTCAATAACAGCAAAACTTCCATTATTAATAACCTCATCAGCCTTAACTTTTGATTTCGAAGGCTTTTTAGATGATTCTTTCTTGTCCACCGTAGCTTTAGCGGAGGTGGATTTGATTTCTCTTATTTCTGCCATAATAGGACTACTTTACAGGATTTTGTGAGATCGTGCAAGTACCATATTCGGCCTGTTTTTATTCGTTATCTGGCTTGTCTAGAATAGGCACATCAAATGATTGGGAAACCCCCGTAATCCTAACCACATCTTTATCAACTTTTTTAAATTCTTTACTCGAAGCGTTAAAATGATTGATCACGGTTTCAAGTGAATTTCCAAGCTTTCCGTGGTACATCTCATACTTTTTCAAATGTTCACTGAGCTCTCCAACCCTCTTTATAATATCTTTGGCGGTTTCTTCTATTTGCATAGCTTTTAGCCCCTGTAGAACTGTCTGCAGATAAGCCAAAAATGAGGTAGGGGACACAATAATCACTTTATATTTGCCTGCTGCTCTTTGTATCAGGTTTTCAGTATCTTCTGTCACTGCTCCTATTTTATTTATAAGCAAATCATAATAAATAGCTTCGTGTGGAATAAACATAAAAGCAAAATCCATAGTACCTTCGGACGGCCTTATGTATTTTGATGTTTCAGTAATACGAGTCTTCAAATCATTTATAAAAATCTTTTCCAGCCTCTCTTTCTCCGATGGATCTTTGGCCTCTGTCAGACGATTATAATTTTCAAGAGAAAATTTTGAATCAATTGGTATTATTTTCTCTTTTACAAAAACCACAGCATCGACTATTTCCCCATTGGCAAAGACATATTGCATTTGGTATTGACTAGGAGGCAAAACATTTTTGAGAAGGGTCTCCAGATAATATTCTCCCAAAATCCCCCGCTGTTTCGGATTTTTCAAAATATCCTGTAAATTTTGGAGCTGGTCGGCAAAAGAAATCACTTGCTTGTTTGTCTCATCAAGCTTGGTCAAACCTTGGGTCACATCACGTATAAGCTTTGAGGATTCCTTAAATTGATCGCGCATGGATTCGTTTACCTGCTTAGTAGTATCACCCATTTTTTTATCAACAATGCGAGATAGCTCGTTCATCTGCTCCAAAAGAAGCTTCATGGCGCTATCGTCTGTCTTTTGTTCAGGTTTCTTCCTAAACAAAGCAAAAATAGCTACTATCAGCCCAACTACCAATATTATTAAAGCAATGTTTTGCATAACTTTATTATTCTATCAATTTTCTGCTATAATATAAAGAAAATTATATGCATAATCAAATACAAGAACAAATTAAAGATGCCCTAAGGGCCAAAGACAATGTTCGCCTTACTACTCTGCGTGGTGTTTTAGCTGCCTTTACAAATGAATCCTTAGTCTTAAAACGCACCCCAAAAGACAAACTTTCGGATGGGGAAGCTATAGCTGTTATCCGCCGATTGGTAAAGCAGAGGAAAGATTCTATAGAGCAGTTTGAAAAGGGCGGCCGTAAAGATTTGGCTGACAACGAAAAAGCAGAGCTTAAAGTCTTGGAAGAATTCCTGCCCGCCCAGATGTCAGAAGAAAAAATCCGCGAAATAGTTAATAAGATCCTTCGACAAGCTCAGGATGATAACAGTCCTATTTTGAAAAACAAAGGGGCATTCGTGGGAACTGTTATCAAAGAAACAAAAGGCGAAGCCGACGGAGCTTTGGTCAAAAAAATAGTTGAGGAAATATTTAAATAATCCGCATAAAAAACTGAAAATAGTTCTTGAGCGAGATTCCGGAAGCTGTGAAAAGCTGAGGACAAGGAAATTTTTAGCAAAAAATTTCTGTATCGAGTGAAAGAAGCTGTTTTCAGTTTTTTATTTAATACTATCTTCGACTTTATAATCCCCCACTCTATTTCTTTTTATGGAAAGGGTAGTAGCACCACAGCCTAAAGTGTTGCCCATATCATTTACCAAACCACGAATATAAGTACCCGAAGACACATGGGTACTAAATTTGCCTAGAAAATAGCTCCCCCCCAACTCCGAACCAAACAAATATTGTTTCCACAAAACCAAAATCTCGTGCTGCCTAAAATCACCCTTTACTTTTGAGATATCCATAAGAAGCCGGCCAAAAAGTTCTTTATTATTAAAAGTTTCCAGTTTATGAAATTGGATTTTATGAACAGTGATTTTTTTAGTCTTAGAGGAAATCCCTTCTACTTTAACCTCATCCCCGGCCCTTCCCCTAGACGCAGGGGAAGGGAGAGAAATACTTGAATTGTTGATAAATGAGATATGTTCCCCCTCTCTTGCATCTAGGAGAGGGGTAAGGGGTGAGGTTCTTTTATTAGCAATCATTTTTGAAGAATATTTTGGATATTTTTGTTCCCTTTCTCCTTCATAAATCATCACTACTTTCCTCACATCATTTTCCAAAAGTTCTTCCAATCTCTCAACTCTTATTATTTTCCCTAAAACATCATAAGTATCAGTAGTAAAGCCAAAAAGAGAAATAAAATCATATTCCTTATCGAGTCCCAAAAATTCTTCTTTCCTTTTGACATCATCTCCGCTGGCTATAAGCAAAACTCCTTCAGCCAATGGATCAAGTCTGCCCAAATAAGTCATTTTTTGTCCTTTCAAATCAGGATTATTTACCACAAACCTTTGTATACACCCCAAAGGGGTTTCTCCACGCTGTTTGTATAGGTTATGAATCATAATTTATAATTTTTCAGAAATTCTTCTTTAAAATCAAAAAAATTATCATCTAAAATCGATTGACGAATCTGAGACATAAGATTATTTATAAAATAAAGATTATGAATGGAAGCGAGAGTAGCGGCCAACATTTCTTTGACTCTAAAGAGATGTGATACATAAGCGACTGTATAATTCTTACAAGTATAACATTTGCAATCTTTCTCTGTTGGCTCAAGAAGATTTTTATATTTTGCATTGGTGATGTTTATTTTGCCATGTTTGGTATAAAGAGCGCCGTTGCGTGCCATACGAGTCGGTGCTACGCAGTCAAAAGTATCACATCCGTTTTCTACTCCTAAAATAAGGTCAACCGGTTCCCCCACTCCTAAAAGATGGCGAGGTTTCCCTTCCGGCAAAATTTCATTGACCCATTTGACCGCTGTGGCCATATCTTCCTTCACAAAAGTGCCTCCAACGCCAAAACCGCCAAAATCAAAATCCGAAATATTTTTGGCGCTTTCTTTCCTCAAATCTTCATATCTACCCCCCTGTACGATACCGAATAGAGACTGCGGCGCGGCAAGAAAAAAGTCCTGAGAAAAAAGTCTGGCCGAGCGAAGCGAGGAGGCCCGAGGACTTTTTGAGCGGGAGCTTCTTTCTTGCCGTTTTGGCGTGCTAAATTTACTGAGTCTACTGAACTCTTCCAAACACCTCTTAGCCCACCTACTAGTTCTTTCTATAGTCTTTTTTATATTTTCAAAATCAGCATGCGGAGAAGTAAATTCATCTAAAGCAAAAATAATATCAGCACCAATATCATTTTGAATCTGGATTGACTTTTCAGGAGAAAGAAAATGTTTACTTCCATCTAAAATTGAAACAAAATCTATTCCCTCTTCAGTAACTCTGACTTTTTTGCTGTTTCCCTTCTTATTTCTTTTATTATTTATCTCCTCGACAATCTCTTGCGGAGGAGCATCGGAAGAAATAAATTTACCTAACCCGTATCCATAAGCCACACCCAAAGAAAATGCTTGGAAACCACCTGAATCAGTCATAGTAGGCCCTGGCCAGTTCATAAAATTATGTAAACCACCCACTTCTCTAATGACTTTCTCACCAGGTTCTAGATAAAGATGATAAGTATTTGCCAATATGACCTGAGAGCCAGTCTCCTTGACCTGTTCGGGAGTAAGAGATTTTATAGTAGCTTTGGTACCGACGGCGACAAAGGCTGGTGTTTGTATTTCTCCGTGCGGTGTAACTAGAATACCAGCCCGACCCAATGTCTTCGAGATTTTTTTACTTATTTTGAACATTAGAAATTACTACTGCACAAGTTGTGGGGAAATACCTGTCTGTGTAGGTAGGTCTGTGGCATCAAGTAATTCGATAGTGAATATCAAAGTAGAATTTGGAGGAATAGGACCGGCTTGGTTAGAACCATAAGCAAGTTCCGGAGGGATAATGATAGTACGCACACCACCAACTTTCATATCAGCAAAACCTTGTTCCCACCCGGGTATGACTTCACCGGCTCCAAGAGTAAATTTAAAAAGAGTTCCAAAATCTTTAGAATTTTGGACGACAGTGCCGTCAGAAAGAGAAAGGATATAATTGACAGAGACCAATTGTCCGATTTTGACCTCTGCCCCCTGACCAACAACTACATCATTTATAATCACACCACTTGCAGATTTAGAGCTGGCTGCCGCAGCTTGAGAATTATCACCCATTAGATTATTTTGGAATAAGCTCATAATATTTCCGCCAAATAAAGTATAACCAACAAAAACTACTGCTACACCTACTGCAATCCATTCTTTTTTAGACAATTTTTTCATGCGATTTTGCGAAATCGTGTCGTCCCAACGTCCATTGAGGGACGGCCTCTTCCGCTCTTAAATTTATAACTATTCAAATATACCATATTGCCTTATTATTTAAAACCATTAAAATGTGGGTATATGGATAACAAAACAAAACCGATAACTCTGCTTGAAATAAGCGAGGCTTCAAAAAAGCGAGTAGCTCTTATTGCCAAAGAATTTAGTAGCGGATTTGAATTTGTAAGAAATTACCCGCGCTCCGTCACTTTTTTCGGCTCTTCCAGAACCGAAAGTGATGATCCTTATTATGAAAAGGCCAAAGGGCTTGCCGGCAGGATTGTAAAAGAACTTCATTATTCGGTGACCACCGGCGGCGGCCCGGGTATAATGGAAGCAGCCAACAAAGGCGCCTACGAAGCCGGGGGCAATTCGCTAGGACTGACCATTGAATTACCTCTTGAGCAAATGGCCAACTCTTACCTGACCGATAGAGAAGATTTCCATTATTTTTTTAGCCGAAAAGTCTGTCTTTCATTTTCAGCCGAAGCTTATATTTTCTTTCCAGGAGGCTTTGGCACTTTGGATGAATTTCTGGAAATCCTGACTTTAATTCAAACAAATAAAATCCCTAAAGCCCCCATAATACTGGTTGGAGAGTTTTACTGGAATCCGCTCCAACAATTTTTCAAAGAGATTATCCTAAAAAATAATATGATAAATGATAAAGATCTTTCTTTGTACATAATCACAGACAATGAAGATGAAATACTAAAAATTATAAAAGAAGCACCCATACGCCTAGGGCTGAAATATGATGAAAATTCAGAAAAATCGGTCAAAAATAATTCTTCCTTAAACGGCCACGAGCCATTAAGCGGGCTTTTTAAAAAAATCAGCTGATAAATACTTACAAAAAAAGAAAGGTTATAATTTGTGGACTATTCTTGAAATAGTTCGGGCGGTTTTAGCCGCCTGTGGCGGCGAGGAAAGCCCCCCGAGAAATTCCGAAATCGCGGCTCTGCCGCGCCGATGACAATTTCAAGTTTTTCTTTGGCGGCTTGAAAGATAAATTCTACAGAGATTCTGGAAGAATTGCTGATTCAAGGAGATTTTTATCAAAGAGATTTTCTCGATAAAAATCTAAACAATCTGAGGCGATGTCGAGAGTTCTGCAGTTGGTTTCTTCGGAGAGAACGAGAACCATGCGTACTGGTTTTTCGTAGAGTAAGAGAAGTGATCCTTGTCCCGTTGGTCCCGAGCCAAATCCATATACGTTCGCGCGAACCCCGCCTTTCTCAATGGCGAAAATCGGTTTTGGTGCTCTCGCTCCGTGCGGGTTATTAAATCCTAATCGCATCGTCTCTATTTGAATACCCGGCACTTCTTCTGTTGCGGTCAAACCAAACCAAGAGTTTTTAGCAAAGTTATAGAAAGTAACATTAGTAAAGGAACCTTCTGTCGACGTGTGGAACCAAAGTTCGCTCTTCGGAGAATAGATGGAAGCCCTTACCCGTTGGAACAGATTGACGATAACGGTGCTTTCTGCCTTTCCTTCTCGAGTTGCTGTCTTTTCGCGGTTAAACACTATATTGCTCCATGTTCGATATTGATTTAATTGCCTTGATTGTCCGCTATCTGCGTCAAGGTAAGTATAGGTTTCCTTTGTCTCTTTTACATCTTTGTCCAGAACGACATGGGGTTGTTCCGGTGCAAACGCAAAAGCAACTTTTGCAGAGCCACTTCCCCACGAAGCAAGTTTCGCAAGTACTGGCTGTTGCGGTGGAGGCGTTGTTTGCGACGTTGGAGTTTCTGCCTGTCTCGATAAAACGAAATACCCGCCAACAGCGATAATGACGACGATTACTACAACCAAAGCAATACTTGAAAATCCTCTTTGATTCATATGTTTAAATTATTTGTTAGCTATAAAACTTTCGACCCTATGATTAAAAATTTTCTTCTCCCAAAATTAAAATGCAGTTCGAACTACTTTAAGAATAGATTGCCAGACAGGAAATTGCAAGCGAGGCGACAGCCTTTTGTTTGCAATTTCCTGTCTGGTGGACTCATCGGGAATCGGACCCGAGCTTCAGCAATGCGAATGCTGCGTAATACCACTTTACTATGAGCCCTTGGGTCTTTTATATGTATATTGATTTGTGGTCACAAATAAATTTAATGTGGACCTATGGGGAATTGAACCCCAACCTCGTCCATGCCATGGACGCGTTCTACCACTGAACTATAGGCCCTGACTTTTTAAATATATCTTAAAATCATCCAAAATCAAAACCGTCCCGATAGACATCGTGACGGTTTTGATTTGATTTTCGGGATTAAACTTTTGGCGTTTCAACTGGTTTTTTGGACATCTTGCTGAAAACATACAGATACAAAATTTCCAAAATACCGACCGTGTTTACTATAAGCAAAACAACAAACCAAACTTTACTTCCTCCTCTAGCCGCTTTCCAAAGTGCCATTCCCTTCCAAACTAATGACCATATAGCCGCAATTATTATTAACAATACCGTAGCTCCTGCAAAACCCGGAGGAATTGATCCTCCGACAAAACTTTGTAAACCCATAATATTTGATTTAGCGAAATCATGTCGCACTACACGTCCTTTAGAGTGTGACGCTAATAATTAAGTAACAGACCTTTAGTTTATAGTATGATAAATAAAAAATTAAAACAAATGGCGATCCCGCCCTTAACTCATCTTTCGATAAGCTTAGGTCAGAACCGCCATACTTAGTGAACCTCAGCTCGCTTTCTTGCGAGCCAAGTACTCCCTGCCTTTGCCAACATCTGTGTTGATCGGAATGTTATTGGCACAAAGCGGGCAGACTTCTTCATCCCATGCATCAAGTTTGACGTTGACGAGAGAAAAAAGTTTAGGTGGATTTGCTACATCTTTTGATGTGATTCCTCCGCGATTGCAAAGAACGCCAAGACCGACAACTCCGCCACCGGTAGCACGAGTTGCTTCGATCACCTTCTTCACAGAACCACCGGTGGTAAGCACGTCTTCTACCACTAAGACTCTCTTTCCTTCCAAGATTTTGTCGTAACCTCGTTTGATAACAAACTTGTCTTCGTGTTTGGGTGAGAGTGGTCCATAACTAGAAGAAATTAGTTCCGTCCCTTCTTTTTCGGCGTAGACACCAAGTACTTCATGCTCGACAAGATTAGTGAGATGATAAGCTACCCACTGTGAGAGAACTACGGCGCCGATTGCTGGAGCAATCACTACATCAACCAGAAACTCTTTAGCCGAGAACTCTAGAGCAATGGCAGAGCACAACATGGACGTCAGGTGGGTATGCGGATAAATCGCATCCTTATTGATATAAGCAGTGCCGTGCTTGCCGGAAGTGTAAACGATGTGGCTATTGGTAATAACTGCTCCAAACTTTCCGAGAACTTTCAAGACTTCTTGTTCGTTCACAATTTCACCTTTTCCTTGTTTGAGTTAGAGAGCATTAGAAATTTCTTCAATTGTCCGCATGACCGCGTCGTAGGGCTTTTCGGCCTTCACAATCGGTCGACCGACAACAATACGATCCGCGCCGGCTTTGATAGCCTTTGTCGGAGTCATGATACGCTCCGGATTTTGGTCATCACCAGGAACAATCGCCCAAGTCGGACGGATTGCTGGCGTGTTAAGTGACAGAACGAGGCCAAATTTCGCACGGAGCACTCTCACCTCTTTGGGAGACGAAATAAGCCCGTCGATCTTCGCATCTGCTGCGACTTGAGCAAACCGCATGACAGCTTCCTCGGTCGAGCAAGTGAACATCGCTTGCGTGTCAGCATCTTTGAGGTTTGTGAGAACCGTCACGCCAAGTACTTCTGTATCTGGTAGTTCGGCTTTCAAAACCCGCATAGCGGCAACTCCCGCAACGCAGACAGTAGTGAGTAGTTCTGGCTTAGCTTCCTTCAGCAAAACGCCGTCCGTTGAGAGCGTTTCGCCAATGTCGATGAGCTTTAGATCGGCAAAGACCCGCAAACCACGCGATTGAATTTCGCCGATGAGGTCGTAACCGCAGGCTCGGAGAGCGGAGTTTATCTTGATGTAGACTCCGGTTCCTTTGAGATTATCAGCAAGCTCTAAAACCTGCAGTCTGACCCACCTACGTCTCCAATCATGATGGATACTGTCTGGACTATCTTCACCTGGCCAACCTCCAAGTAGTGGCTTGAAATCAGCAGCAACGATCAAACGTTCCGCTGGAGTCAATCTTTTCATGATCACCCCTCCATTTTGGATTCTTCTTATGTTTAAGATCAATTCCGGACACAATAATAATAAAAAATATAAAAAAAGCAAGGTTTTTTCTCATCCACTTGAAAAATTTGCATAAAATATTGAATATGGTATAATGGTGACAGAGGTATATTCATGAGCGATTTCAACCGCCACGTTTATCAAGCGCGCGTAAATCTCAACTACGAAGAACTGTCTCGTCTCGGTAAAAAAGGAGCTGAGGCAAGGAGAATAAAAGCCAAGGCTGAAAAAGCAAGAGAGGAAGCAATAGCAAAAGCAAAACGCGCTTTGTTTCTTTCCGGAGCGAGAGAAATGCTCCGTGAAGCAAATGAGGACATCTGCCCCATCGACGATTAGCGTCCCGCCAACAAACAGAAACATGTTGGCGGGCGCTTTCTTTTTTTATAAAAATAGCCTGATACAAAAGTTTTGAGTCGTGAGGGTCCCGTCCGCTAATGCGGACAGGGTGAAGCGAGCAAAACTTTTGTATCAGGCTTATATTAAGATAACTTATATTTCTCCATTACCAATCTCTCCACTTCCTCACGAGGTTTGCTGTATTTTAGATATGACATTTCTTTTAATTTTTCGATTTGCTCTTTGTGCCCTATTGGCGGAGGCGGTATTTCAATATTAAACGGTTTGGCCGGTTTACCATTTTGTAGCAGACGCAAATAAGCATTTCTATTATCTATATTCATCAAATCACTCGTAATAAAAGTCGGTGTAAATTGCTTCTCTAAATATTCAGCATCTTCAGCCCCGACTCTAAAGGCACAGATTGAGCCAACGTTGCCAAAAACAGCATCTCGGATGTTTTCTTCGAGCTGAGCTATAAATTGATGAGCAATAGTGAGAGAAAGCTTGTATTTTCTGGCTTCAGAAAGAATAGTAGCGATAGAATCGGTGGTAATGTTTTGAAATTCATCTATGTATAAATAAAAAGGAGGAAAATTTTTGCCAAAGGAATCGGTGCGCGAAAGAGCAGCCATCAAAATCTTACCCACTAAAATAAGTCCGATTAAATTTGCATTTATATCCCCCAACCTGCCTTTGGAAAGATTGACTAGTAGTATTTTTTTGTTATCCATTATGTCGCGGAAATTGAAGGAAGATTTTTCTTGGGCAATAACAGGCCGCATGATTTCATTGGCCAAAAATACGTCAAATTTGTTAGTGACATATTGAACATAGTTTGCCAAACCCTGTTCGCCGGTGGTTTTTTCGGCATTGACCCAAAATTGCTTGACTAGAGGATTTTTACATTTGGATATTTTAAGGTCTCTATAAGATTTGTTTGAAAGTACTCGAGACATATCAACCAAAGTATTGCCCGAAGCCGGGTCCTCCATGACTAGGAGAGCTGAGTTTCTGAAATATTGCTCAAAAGCGGGACCCATTGATTCCGGCACGTTACCATAAAGTTTGCGAAAAATACTAAAGAGCTCATTGACTACGAAAGTTTTTTGCTCTGGAAATTTTTCATCATACTCAAGCATATTTAAAGCCATTGGCCGTTCCGTATAAGCCGGATCAAAATAAATAACATCTTCATATCTTAGAGGAGGCACGTTTGAAAGGACGTCTAGAACATCGGAGCCATGCGGGTCAATCATACAGACGCCATTGCCCATTTTTATATCCTGAATAATCATCTCTTTCAGTAAAGTAGATTTACCAGTGCCTGTTTGACCTATGCAGTAAAAGTGCCTTAGTCTGTCATCTTCTGTCATATTTATGTTAGTTGCCACATTGCGGTGTTTATTTATACCGAGAAGCAGACCGTCTTTGCTTATATCAAACGGAGCCGGAGCTGTGGCAGACCTTGACTGGCGCAAGCCTTCGGAAGCGGTTAAAGCCTTGGTATGAAAATGCATGATGGATGTCACTTCTCTTAAATTCATAGGTAAAGCCGTGTCGTCATCATAAATACGGAAACTAAAATTTTTGACCAAGTTTCGCAGGTTTCCCTTCTCCATTTTTTCCCACTTAAATGAATTCCCCAGAGTATTGTTAAACTGATTGAAACTTGATTTGAGACTATCCAATATTTCTTCCGCTTCTTCCTTTGTCTTAGATGAAGCTAAAAGGCGTAAATTGCATTTTACTATTGATGATCCTATCTTGCGATTTATTTCTTCTATGGCACCTTGGTCAATAGGCTCTGGTTTTTCTTTTTCCTTAACATCTTTTTTAGATTTTGAAGACGAGAAAGAGAAAACGTCTCTAAATGTATGAACAATTTCACCAGAGACACTATCGGGTATATCTATAGCTTCTTTAAGTGGAGTGCCTGCTGCAATTTTGTTTAAAGCATTTTTATACTTTTTTATATATTTATCTCCAGCCGGTGACCAAATGAGTTGTATAGCTGCTCCTTCTTTGTCTCTGTCCACTTTTGTAAAACTTGAAAGTATTGCATTGAGAGGATCGTGACTAAAACTCTCATAAGTCTTTAATGGGAAAATTGGGTTTTGAGTAAAAGAAGCTATCGTGCCGGCAGTATACCCTTTTTCATTGAAAATATTATAATCATCTGGTTTCTCAGCAATTTTGGCATTATGAAATATTGAAAGGATTTGTTTTTCAAAAAGATTTTTTCTTGAAGTCGGTACGGCCACATAAAAAACTATTTCTTGAGAAAAATTTGAGTTAGCAATTTCCAGAGACATCCAATTTTCGGCCTCTTTGTTTGAGTCTGAAATAGAAAGCATACCGGCATAAAATTGCTCCATGCCAGAAATTATTTCTTCCAAGCTTGATTTTGTGACATCTCTATTAACACCCTCCTCGGGTATTAAGATTTCATACAAAGAGAGATCAATACCTTTGTAAATCTTTTCTTTAGTACCCAACCCGGAAATTTTAAAACCTTCTTTCAAATATTCTGAAATAAATCTATGGAAATCGTCAGTAATGTGAAAGTTCTGCATTTTTTCAACCACCGAAAGGGCATTCCTCACGCCTTTTTCTTTTGCTACTCTCATAAGCTCATCTATTTGCCTATCATGTTCTTCGGGAGAAAGTTTTAAAACTATTTTGTCTATTTCTTCTTTTTTTATTTCATATTCAGGATGGAGAGCTCTGGTTATGGGCACGGTTTTATACTCGGCTAAAATCTGTCTGGCCGGTGTCAGTGTTTCCGTCTTTAATCCTATGTTTTTTAAAGCCTTTTCCTTTTCGGCTATCAACTTTTGCAAATGAGAAATCTCCTCTTCAGGATTTTCAAAAGGAGTTTTTGGTAATGGGAATTGGTTTTCCATTTTGTACCTGTTCATTATACTAAAAACAACGACGCTTCTAAAGAGCGCTGTTGTTCATTACTCCGTAAGAGTATCAGAGTTACATTTTAGAAGAAGTCGGTTTCAAAGCTAACAAAGCCGAAAGACCAACAAGGATGTATATAACCCTTGAGATTACACTTGACTGTCCACCAAACAATTCTCCTATATCCCAACCCAAAAGACCGACCAAAAGCCAGTTAAGACCTCCGATTATGAGTAGCCAATGTGCTGCTTTTTTCATGCGATTTTGCGAAATCGTGCCGTCCCAGCGTCCATTGAGGGACGGCTTTTTCACTCTTAATTAAAAATTAATCTTGATTCGACCTAATTTCTACCCCTAAATTATACAACGTAATTTTTAAAATGAAATAGTAAAGTGTGTATAGCGGAAATTTTGTGTTATATTTTATTTGCAGGCCCTATCGTCTAACGGTTAGGACGGAGCCTTCTCAAGGCTTAAATCAGAGTTCGATTCTCTGTAGGGTCACAACTTGATCATTTATTGAGTTTTGGTGATGACGTCTTCCGGCCTGTCGGGGGGGATTTGGTAGTAGTTGATGAGAAATTTGGTGATGTTTAAGAACGGATCGGTCAAAGTTTCGGAAGCATATTTAACACCCTTGGGATAAATATGGAAAAGAAATACCAAAAACTTAGGGTTGTAAGCCGGAAAATACCCAAAAAAAGAGTGCAGATATTTTCCAGGGACATAACCAGGCTTACCTTCATCGGTCATTTCAGCTGTACCGGTTTTGGCAGCTACCGAATAGCCTGGGGTAGTGGCGGTACCGCCCCGCAAAGCTTTATCGACGACATTGATAAGCATTCTTGTTATTTCTTCTGAAGTTTCTTTTTTAATTACCTGTTTGCCTATATCAAAAGACGTTTTTTTAGTGAGACCATTTTGATATTTTATACTTTTAACTATATGAGGAGTTATGAGTATTCCGCCATTGGCAATAGTCGAAAGAGCTCTTACGGTCTCTATTGGGGTAAAAGCAACACCCTGGCCATAAGCTGCAGTGGCAATTTCAATTTGTCTTTTACTACCAAGGTTGCTTATAAGACCTACACCTTCATTTGGCAAATCAATACCCGTCTCGGTGCCAACACCAAAATTTTTCATATATTCGGCAAATTTTTCATTTCCGACAGCTAAAGCCACATGAGCGGCTCCAAGGTTTAATGACTGGTTTAAGACTTGCTGCATAAGTATGACTCCTCTGGCAACGCCGTCATAATTGCAGATTTTTTCGCTGTTGAGTGTGGTACAGCCCGTATCATAGTAAGTGGAAGTGGCAGTAACGGTACCAGTATCAAGTCCGATTGACATAGTGAGAGCTTTGACGATAGAGCCCATTTCATATCTTCCTTCCACCATAGGGTTGCCAAAAGTATTGACGTCACTACTTTTAAAATCGTTTAGGTCAAATGAAGGATTCCAGGCCATAGCCACTATTTCTCCGTTCATTGGATTTATTATGATGCCTCCAGCTTCATCGCTTCCCCACTTCTCCCGAACATTTTTTAATTCATTTTCAAGAAAGAGCTGTACCGATGGTTCAACCGAGGTAATGATATTGCCCTCTCCTTGCGGATTTGCACTGAAGGAATCTTCGACATTTGAAAAAAATTGGGCAAAAAAATTATTGTAAGCCTTTGAAGGGTCCCTTCTGAGAATATCTTCATAATATCTTTCTAAACCATAACGACCAGCTAACTCATTTTCATTGTAAGCCACAAAACCGATAACATTGGAAGCGAGAGCCCCTCCTGGGTAAAACCGCCATTTGTCTGTAGAAATAGTGACACCATATAGATTTAAAGTTTTTATTTTATCAACTGTTTCAGAATTTAAATGCTGGGCTATTTCATCGTATACTTTACTTTTATTTGAGGCTTTAGCTAAAAAAGAACTTCTATCTAAAACTAAGATTTTACTTAAACTATTATAAACACCTTCCGGGTCTTTTATGATTTGAGGATTGATAGCAATAGTAAAACCAGACCTGGAAATGGCCGCCGGTATGTTTTCTCCATCCTTACTTTCAAAATAAACATCTCCTCTGTCATAAGAAATAGTATTTTCATTTATATTTTGTCTTTCAGCATTGGAAACAAAAGCCTCTCCATCCACTATCTGCACAAAATACAAGCGAATAGATATGATTAGCGCCATCAAGATGATGATAACGGATATAAAACGAATCCTTCCAGTCATTTACTTATTTTACTCTGTTTTGAAAGAAAGAGCAGCAGTCTTCCTTGTTATAAAAATCGGATTGTTAACCTCTATGAAGCCCATCTGTAATGCTTTTCCTTCATTTATATTATTTTCAATGGAAAGACGCTGTGACTCCATTTCGCTTACTTCTATACTCAAAGACTGCATCTGTTTTTTAGTCTTCTCTAAAATAGTAAGAGTTCGAACGGTTATATTAACAAAGTATACATAAGAAAGAATAGCAGCGAAAATAAAAATCAGTAATATACGGTTAGTGGCTCCATTCATTATCACTGTTTTTGTATTATGTTTTATAAAATTAGTCATCTTATTTAAATTTTCTTTATTATTCTTAGTTTGGCGCTTCTAGATCTCGGATTTTTGTTGATTTCTTCATCGCTTGGCGTAATCGGCTTTTTGTTTATAAGTTCCCCTTTATTTTCCAATGCTTGTGATTTAAAAAAATTTTTGACTATCCTATCTTCTAAGCTATGAAAAGAAATCACTGCGATCCTGCCTCCTTTTTCTAAAATCTGAAACCCTTTTTGTATACCTTCTTCCAGAGCATGCAGTTCGTCATTTACAGCTATCCTTATGGCTTGGAAACTTCTCGTAGCTGGGTGGATTCTCCCGAAGCGGTAAAATATCGGCACCGAATTTTTTACAATTTCTGCTAATTCTTTTGAAGTTTCAATCGGTTTCTCCATTCTTTTTTCCGTGATTGCTTTGGCAATTCTTCTGGAATATCTTTCTTCGCCATATCCGTATAAGACAGCCGCCAAATTTTCTTCACTCCATTTATTGACTACATCATAAGCGGTAGTGTCATCCTCCTTTAAGTCATTCTTGAAAGTCATCAGGAGTGGTTCATCTTTTTGGAAACTGAAACCTCTCTCACCTTCACTAAATTGGTCGGAGCTCCAGCCAAGGTCGAACAAAATTTTGGTTGGATTTTTGATATCGAGAATATCAGGCGCTTTATCGATATTCCTAAAATTTAGCACCGAGAGTTTCACTTTAGCTCCAGAAAGGCCAAGTTTCTCTCTGGTGATTGTCACAGACATTTCATCTGCATCAATACCGGCAAGTACCACTCTATCCTTTTTCTTTCGCCACACTTCCTCCATATGGCCGCCGGAGCCAACTGTGGCATCCAGATAGATATCTCCGTCCTCTAAAGACAACCCGTCTATTATTTCTTTTAAAAGAACACTTTCGTGGGTCATTTACATTATGCCTAGGCCTGATAATTTTTCTGCCAAACCATCGGCCTGCTTTTCAACTTGCTTCTTGTAATCGGTCCACGACTTCTCGTTCCATATTTCCAACCGGTTTTGCACCCCAATCAAAACCACTTTGGTTTTGAGATTGGCGCTCTCTCTTAGAAAATCTGGAATCAGAACTCGTCCGATATTATCTACATCCACTTCACTTGCTCCACCAAACAAATGTCTGCTAAAACTTCGCATATCAGAAGAAAGCATTGATGAATTTTCTGAAAATTTTTCCGCTATCCTCTGCCATTCTTTAAGAGTGAAAGCAAACAAACATTGATCCAATCCGTAAGTGATAACAATCTTCTTGCCCATAAGAGATCTAATCTTAGACGGCAGAGAAACTCTGTTCTTGTCATCTATAGTGTGTGTATATTCTCCTATGAGCATTTTAGATTTGTTTACTGCTTTTTAAGCAGTATCCACTTCTTCCCACTTGGTTCCATCTTATACCACATCATTATACTAGTCTACCACTTTGAACTGTGGATAAGTGGATAACTAAAAATCCACCATATTCAATAGCGGATTTTTAGAGTTTCGTATAAAGATTTGATTTCAAATATTCAATAATTCTAATACTTTTTTTCGGTCAATGGCCCAAAGAAATGTAGAGAGGCGAGGGCCGGCATTTTTGCCGATGAGCAAATTGTAAATATGTTTGAAAAATTCCTTCTGGGCAGGCGCATTCTCTTTATCGCTTTTGTTTTGGTCTTTTGGGATGGAATAAACCAATTCATCAAGCTCTTTTATCGAAGAATATTCTTTGGTCAATTCTTCTTTTAATTTTTTTACCTGCTCTTTAGATTTTTCTTCCAAAGTAGATGCGTATGATTCATTGACTGTATCTAATAATTTTATAACTTCTTTAGGATTGTATTTCTCCAGCCAATTTTTTGCTTTAGGAAGACGAGCTTCAATTGAACTTTCTTCATAATTTATACCTAAGTCTAAAATAAGATGTTTGATTTTATTTTCATTCCACTGTGTTATTTGTCCCAAAGCGACTGCTTGTTTGAAAGGTATCGGATTATTATATTTTTGATAATTGCTAAGTTTGAGAGCCATACTTTCTTCCTTGGAACTAGCCTCCCTATCAAACTCATCATATTGCCGGTAAATCTCCGTGTCAAAAGCCAGACTAAACGGTTGACTCGGATTCTTGCGCATATACAACCATTTTAGCAGTGCGGGCTCATAAATTTCAAGAAGCTGCTCCGGCGAAACTGCATTTCCCTTGGAACCTGACATTTTAGTATCACCGCCCTGAATACCAACAAACTTATATTCTACAAAAACCGGCGGAGTAATATCAAAAATATTCTTGGCCATAACAGTAGAAACATCAAAACTTCCACCCGGCGAAGCATGGTCGTGGCCACCTGGCTCAAAAACAACATTTTCAATTCCCCATCGCATAGGCCAATCTATTTTCCATGCTAGCTTGGCTATCCTCTCTTTCGATAAATCGACAGTCTCGGTTTTTTTACTTTCGGCACAATAATATGTAATGGAGTTATTTCCATCAAAAGAAGTAATCTTCGTGCTGTCTTTTCCTGTAAAACGGGAATAAACTGATATTGGATAATAATTTTCTATATATTCTTCTTCAATTATACCTGTTTCTTGTTTGCCCTTTTCGGTCATAAGTGATAGCAAAATTTTGGCAATCTCTTTTCTTTTTTTCAAAGCCAAAAAAATAAATTCATCGTAACAGCCATTTTTGTATTCATCCGTTTGATAACGATACTCCAAATTTATATCAAGTTTTTTCATGGCTTCTTCAAAGGGCTTTTGAAAATATTCGGCGTAAGAACTGTATCCTTCTTCTGGACTCGGAACCGCCGTTAAAGGCATTCCTATATATTGACTAAAGCTCTCAGGAACGCCTGCTGGAACTTTACGCAAACGGTCAAAATTATCCCAAGAAAAAATTATCCTGGCATTATGTCCTTGGAGTTTAAGTTGTAAATAGACCGCGTAGGAAGTTATAACATCCCTAAAATTGCCGAAATGGACTACCCCGGAAGGGCTAATGCCTGCCGCCGTGGTGTAAACAGAAGTGTCGGGGAATATCTTTTTTATCTGTCGTGCTGCCGTTTCGCTCCAATGTTCTCCCACCTTACTTTCTTTTTCTATGTTTAATCTCACTCAGTTATTTTATCTCAATTATTTTGTAAGTGATAGGGCCGGAAGGTGCATTATAGGTGAAAGATTGATTTTTTTTCTTTCCCATAACTGCTTCGCCAAAAGGAGAATGTGTGGAGACTTTACCTGAAGAGAGATCGGATTCTTCACCTCCTACGATGGTGTAGACTTTTTCGTTTTTATCCCCGCTTCTTGCTACTTTTACTACCGAACCTACAGCTACCACTTCAGTGTCATGATCATGTGGAGAAACAATAACGGCGCTTTTAAGAACCCCTTCTAGTTTTTTAATTCTGTCTTCTACCACCCCTTGAGTATCGCGAGCTTCGTGATATTCGGCGTTTTCAGAAAGATCGCCTAAAGATTTTGCGTACTCCAATTGTTCAGCTACTTCTTTGCGCTTTGTTTTTCTTAGATATTCAAGCTCTTCTGAAAGGGCTTTGTGTCTTTCCTTTGTTAAATATTCTTTTTCTTCCATTTTTGAAAATTAAAATGAATCGGAAGCTAGATTATAGACGTTTTCAATCAAAAGTCAACTGTTTTTTCTTCATCCAGTATTCATCTTGCCTGACAAGTTTGGAAAAGTCTGATTTGTCAGAAAGCAGAGGCTTCAATGCTTCTTCTGTAAAAACCCCAAATTGAGATCCTTTAGCTAAAATGACAGCGCCTTGTTTTACTTTCTCTGCAACAAACAAACCCGCATCGACCGAATTTTTTGCTTTGTAAACCTCACAACCATTTTCTTTTGCCACGGGAGATATAAAATCGTTGGCGTCCTTGCCTACCGTCACCACCAAATCCAAAAATTTGGGATTGCAATACTTCCCTACTTTTTTATGTTCTTCTTCCGATAAGCTCCCCAATTCATTCATCATGCCGAGAATAGCTATCCTTTGAGTCGCGGTATATGCGTATAAAGCATCAAGAGCCATTTTAACAGCACTAGGGCTAGCGTTGTAAGTGTCATCTATAATAATCGAGTCTTTGATTCCTTTAAGTTTTTGCATGCGCCCAGAGAAACTGGATATTTTGCTTATTGACTCTTTGGTTTTTTTGTCAGAAATTTGTAGTGTCAGAGCAATAGCGACAGCGGCGCATATTGAATACAATTGCACTTCAGAGAGGGCGGGGTATGAAGTGCTCAAAATTTTCTTGCCTTCATATAAAATATCAAAAGAAAGATAGTCTTTCATCTTTGAAACATTTTCTATTTTGTAGGCAGACCCGTATTCCTTACCATAAAAAATAATCTTTTTGTGGTTTAAGTTGGAGGGTAAAATGGTGCATAAATCTTTATTGGCAAAAACTACATCGCTGAAAAAACTTACGGACCATTCTTCTTCGGCAACTTTTTCAATACTTTCAAAAAATTCCATATGCTCCGGAACAATAGCTGTAATTACTGCAATATCCAAATGAAGATATGACCTAAACTTATTTATTTGGCCCGGAGCGTCAGTACCGAGTTCCACAACCACAACATCAAAAGGATATTTTGAATAAATTTGTGCTTCATTCTGTAAAATAATTTTGGACCACGAAAATATGTTCCAAAGTTTTGGTATTTTGCGGCCGAAAAATATCAAGGGCACGCTTATTATGTCGTTATAATTTCCCTCTTGATATCGCACTCTTTTTTCAGATTCCAAAATCTTAACGATAGCTAATTTGGTGCTTGTCTTACCTATACTTCCAACCACTCCAACTATCTTAAAAGTATTTCTCTTTCGTAACCGCCTTACTTGGTTTCCCATTATTCTCACCAAAATATTTTTTAGAATTGATTTCATATACTATATTTTACTCGTTTTTTAGATATTGGGGAGTGTTTACTGTCATCCAATCAAGAAGCTGGCGCATAACATAGGTGCCACCGAGGAGATTGTGGACAGGGCCTTTTTCCATTACCACAGCAAAAGCATATTTAGGTTTTTCATAAGGGAAAAATCCGATAACCCAAGAATTCACAAATTGCTTTTTTGTGCCAAGTTCTGCCGTACCGGTTTTACCCGCAACTGAAACGCTACTTGTATTGAGGCCCGCAGCAGTGCCGCCTTCGTTCACACCCTGCCTCATCCCTTCCTTTACCACTTCAAAATTTGCTTGATCTATAGAAACACTTTTACCTTTTGTGACAGTGGGGATAGCCATAAAAAGTATCGATGGGGTTAACAGCGTTCCTCCATTTGCAATTGCCGAGACCCCGACCACAGCTTGCAGAGGAGTAATTTGCACTCCATATTGACCAATACCTGTATTATAAGTATCTCCAATACGCCACATTTCCCCGTTAAAGTTTTTGCTTTTCCATGCGGGATCCGGTATGACACCAGCCGCTTCATTTTCCGGATCAAATCCTGTTTTTTTACTCAAACCAAACATTTCCAAATATTTTTTTATCCTATCTATACCAAGCCCGGGTTGGTCTCCAAAGCCGCCGGCAATTTCATAAAAATAAACATCGGAAGAAACAGCGATGGCTTTTCTCATATCTACCGGACCGTTGACTCTCCAGTCCTTAAAAATAGAGGGCTTGCTCGGATTGTAAGGATTTGGTAATTCGATTTGGCCGGTACTGACTATTATTTTTTCCGGAGTAATAACTTTTTCCTGCAGAGCGGCAAGAGCCAAAAATGGTTTAACAATAGAGCCGGGAGTATAAAGTCCTGATATAACCCTGTTTAAAAACGGGTTGTTTTGATTGTTAAAATAGCTTTCAATTTTTTCCGAGTCTGTTCCTTCCGTCATAATAGAAGAGTCATATTCCGGAAAATTGGCCATCGCCAAAATTTCTCCAGAATGCACATCCATAATCACTCCCGCACCACCCTGAAAGCCAACTTGGTGAGCAAGATTACTGATAATTTTATAAAATTCCGCCTGAATTTTACTATCAATTGAAATGGTCATATTTTCGCCATTTTGAGGCGGTTGTAATGTGTTTTCGGAGACGATTTCTCCATTTACAGAAGTTTCTATCAGCTCCAAACCGTTTTTGCCTGCAAGGATTTCATTCAAATAAAGTTCCGCTCCATCCTTGGGTGAAAATTCTTCCTCATAATAAAAACCTGAGCTATCTTTGGCAGGATATTTCAGAAACCCCAAAAGATTGGAAAAACCGGGAGTTTCTATATATTTACGCAACGAGTAGGTATCATCTTGGTCTTCAGATTTCTCATTCCAAACCAATTGTGCCCCGTCCCGGCTGTATATTATACCTCTGGGAGCTATGAGTAGAATCTGTTTCAACTTATTATTCTCGCTTCTATCTTTATAGAAAGAACCATGCACGATTTGTAAAGATCCAAGTTTTATTAAAAAAACTACAACTATAAGAAGACAAGCAAAGCCAAAAATTGAAAAAACTTTTGGAGAAATTGATTTTTCTAGACGGCCCTCAAACTGATAGGTATTGAATTCCGGTAAATTTTTTGAGTCAAGAAAAATCTCATCAGGAGCAATGTCTCTATAATCCCTTTTCTTCCATTTATTTGATGTCTTTTTGAAAAAATTAAACATATTTGTTTATATGATTTCAGACCAATGGATTTTTTTACTCAAAAAGAAAGTAATAACAATAAACGTTAGAGAAAATATAGTAAGTGGGTATCTGGCAAAAAATCCATTTCCAAAATAATAGACCGAATCTAAAATAAAGCCCGCTATGATGACTTCGTAAGGCAATTTGGCGAGATAAATAAAAAGTAACGCTATTGGTACAAAAAGCCACCAACTAAAAATAATCGGTAAGATTATAGCCGCCAAAAAAAATAAAATTCTACTCATTGATATAAGATTTTACAAATACAATATTAATTTTAGAAATATCAGCCGGTAAAGACATTAAAATATTTTTGAGACCGGAGGAGTTGTTTTCTTCTACTATACCGACAATGGCAGTGAGAAGGTTTAGGGAGCCGCCAATTGTTATCTTGTCTCCTATAATAATATCAAAATCAATGGGTACTTGGGCTTTTATACTACCGCCTCCTACTCCTCTGATTTCCAGAGGCTCACCCGTCCTAACAACAGATCCATAAGAGACTGCCCCAGCAAAAGAGTTTAGAGAAACGGTAGCTTTATTTTTGGAAACGTCAACAATTTTTCCAATCAAAATTTTTTCACCGGCCAACACCAGATCACCCTTGTTTATTCCATCCACAGTACCTCTATCCAAAAATAAAGTATCGAGCGGTATTTGAGGAGATTTAGCTAAAATAGAAGACACTATGAAATTCCCTTCCGGTTTCATTTTGAGTTCTTCTCTTAATTTCTTATTTTCATCTTTTATAGATTCATAATCATTAATATCAAGATGTAATTTTTCTACTTGAGATAAAAGGTTGCTGTTTTCTTCTATAAGTTTATTTTTATCAGAAAAAAATTTTGGTATATTGCCCAAAATCTCGTAAAAAAAGTTCCCGGTTTTAAATAAAGGAGAAGTGATATCTGATATTAGGGAACGTACTGAACCGGAGGCACTGAAAACAAAAACGAAACTTAAGATTAATAAAAATATTTTAAATATTTTTAAAAAACTTCCGCCAAAAAAATTTTGATTAGTGCGTTTTATTTGATACATTATTTTCATCGGCAATTAATATATCCTTAAATTTTTCAATGTTTTCAAGGATAATACCAGTACCACGGACCACACAAGTTAAAGGATCGTCTGCTATGTAAACCGGCATTTTTATCTCTTCTGAGAGGACCTCTGCAAATCCTTTTATTAAAGCCCCACCACCGGCTAAATAAATACCGCGATGCATTATGTCTGAAAGTATTTCCGGTGGAGTAATTTCCAAAACTTCCTTAGTAGATTCAACCAATCTTTCTATTGAATGTGAAATTGCATCTCTTATATCGGAATCAGTAACTACCACTTCTCGCGGCAAACCAGTGATAAGATCCCGTCCTCTAGCTTGTGTCTCAAGAGAAACTTTTCCAAGCAAGAGAGAAGTCACTGTTACTTTAATCTCTTCAGCTGTTTTTTCTCCTATTACTATTTTAAATTCATTTCTTATGTAAGAAGAAATATCAGTGTTGAGTTTGTCTCCAGCCACTCGAACATTTTTAGAAGCTACGACACCACCCAGGGATATGACTGCAATGTCAGCGGTGCCTCCACCAATATCGATCACCATATTACCCAAAGGTTCGTTTATCGGTAAGTGCATACCAATAGCTGCAGCCATTGGTTCTTCGACTATATGGACTTCGCTTGCTCCAGCATTTTTAGTGGCATCTCTGACCGCCCTAGTCTCTACATTGGTAATACCAGAAGGTACTCCGACAACTACTCTTGGTCCCAATATTTTTTTGGATATAGACTGAGCTTTATTCAAAAGATAATGAATCATCTCTTCCGTTACTTCAAAATCAGAGATAACCCCATCGACAATCGGTCGCACCGCTACAATGTGAGGTGGTGTTCGACCGAGCATATTCTTAGCTTCGGTGCCAACCGCAACCACTTGATTAGTCTTTTGATTTACAGCGACCACTGATGGTTCGTTTAAGACAATGCCTTTGCCGCGAACATAAACCAACATGTTGGCTGTCCCCAAATCAATACCTATGTCATTGCGCAAAATACGCTTCCATTGTTCCAGTTTCTCTTTAAACATGGGACCAATCTAGCACAAATTTTAGAGTTCGTCTCGCTTTAATATTTTAAATTTATCTTAAAACAGATTGTCAATTTCATTTTCAAAAATCATTTTTGTCTCACCTGTTTTTCTGTTTTTTGATTCTAATTTTCCGGAATCAATATTTTTTTCGCTTACGATAATCTGAATAGGCACTCCCAATAAATCCGCATCGGCAAACTTCTCTCCGGCTCGCAAATCCCGGTCATCATATAAAACATTTGCTTCGCCGACTTTTTTATAAATCTTTTCCGCCATTTTTTTGACTTCAACTTTATTTGAAGGTAATTCAATAATATGTAATTTGAAAGGAGCTACCGATTCGGGCCAAATCAGGCCTTTGTCATCTGAAAAAAGTTCAACAATCGTACCCATCAGGCGTCCTATGCCTATACCATAAGAACCCATGAAAACCATCTTATCTTCTCCTTTTTCATTCTTATACTTCAAATCAAACGGCTCTGAAAATTTGGTTCCAAGAGTAAAGATATTGCCGACTTCAATCGCCTTCT